>Ga0172375_10000450_pt1 | contig 67200 bp, 58 predicted proteins | sample LakKiv1m_FD_114537 | JGI IMG/M metagenome (GOLD analysis project Ga0172375, IMG submission 114537) | Freshwater microbial communities from Kabuno Bay, South-Kivu, Congo - kab_092012_11.1m | ecosystem: Environmental > Aquatic > Freshwater > Lake | place: Democratic Republic of the Congo...
GCATCGAGCTCGCGCCCCTTGCCGACGCCCAGCAGCATCAGGCGGGCGACACCCGCGGTATTGCCGAGGATGGTCTGGGTCTGGCTCTTGGCGCCGGTGAACCGGCCGGCTGCGAGGGCCGCCGTGATCGTCCCGTCGGAGGCCTTGTCCAGGGACTGGGCGGTCGCCAGAAGCTGCTTGTCGGCCCCCACGAAGACCGCGACGTTGCCCGAGAAGGCCTTCGGAAAGGCCGAAAATTCAACTTTCATTCGTTTCCCTCGATCCAGGCGCGTATTTGCGCCGATTTTTCGCCCCTGCGACGGGAGGGCGCAAGCGGTGTTTCTCCCGCGGGGGCCTGCAAATTCGGGGTGGCGTCCGAACGCCGGCGCCAGTATCAGTACCGGCCCTCAAAACGGACATGGAAATGACCACTGGAACTCTGCCCCGCGTCAATGTCGTCGGTCTCGGCAAGCTCGGCGCCCCCCTCGCGGCGGTGCTCGCCAGCCGCGGTTTCACCGTCATCGGCCTCGATGTGAACAAGACGTTCGTGGATGCCATGAACGCCGGCAAGATGCCGATCGTCGAACCGCAGCTCAACGAGCTGATCGCCGCCAACAAGGAGCGGCTCACGGCGACCATGGACGCCAACGAGGCGGTGCAGAAGAGCGACGCCAGCTTCGTGATCGTGCCGACGCCGTCGGACAGCACCGGCTTCTTCTCCAACCGTTTCGTGCTCCAGGCCATGGAGACGCTCGGCAAGGCCCTCAAGACCAAGAAGGGCTATCACATGGTGGTGATCACCTCGACGGTGATGCCGGGCACCATGGCGGCCGAGATCGCTCCCGCCCTCGAGGCGGCGTCGGGCCGCAAGATCGGCCCCGAGCTCGGCCTCTGCTACAATCCGGAATTCATCGCGCTCGGCAGCGTCGTGCGCGACATGCTCTACCCCGATTCGATCCTCATCGGGCAGAGCGACCAGAAGGCCGGCGACATGCTGCAGACGATCTATCTGCAGATGTGCGAGAAGAAGCCGCCGGTGCAGCGCATGAACTGGGTGAGCGCGGAGCTCACCAAGATCTCGGTCAACACCTACGTCACCACCAAGATCTCCTACGCCAACATGCTGGCCGACATCTGCGACCGTCTGCCGGGCGCCGACGTCGACGTGGTGACCAAGGCGCTGGGCGCCGACACCCGCATCGGGGCGAAGTATCTCAAGGGCGCGATGGGCTATGGCGGCCCCTGCTTCCCGCGCGACAACGTCGCTTTCGCCGCACTGGCGCGCAAGCTCGGCGCCCGCGCCGACGTAGCCGAGGCGACCGACCGTATCAACAATTTCCAGATCGACCGCCTCTCGGGTCTCGTCTCCAAGTTCGCCAAGGCGGGCACGCGGATCGCGATCCTGGGCCTCTCCTACAAGCCGCAGACGCCGGTGGTCGAGGAAAGCCACAGCGTCAAGCTGGCAGCCAAGCTGGCCGATGCCGGCTACGTCGTGACCGTGCACGACCCGCTGGCGCAGGACGCCGCACTGGCCGTGCTGGGCGACAAGGTGGTGGGCGCCTCCTCGCTCGAGGGCGCGGTGCGCGAGGCCGACCTGCTGATCGTCGGCACCGGCTGGCCGCAGTACAAGGAGATCGACCCGGCCCTGTGCAATCGCAACAACGGCCAGCGCCTCACGGTGCTCGACCTGTGGCGCACGCTGCCGGCCGAGAAGTTCGGCGAGGTGGCTGACGTGATCTATCTGGGGTTGGGGCGGTAGGGGTTGGTGCACTGAGACGGTATTGACCTGACAGATGGCGCCATACCGGGCGTCGCGAAGCGAGCAGTCGCAACCCTCATAGTGCTTCGCAGGCAAGGCGTCGCGAGTTAGTATTCGCACCGTGCCAAAGACGAAAGGTGAATCGATTTCGACGCCGCAAGCCGCAAGTTATGTCGACTACAAGTTCGATATGGCCGCGATTGCCCTCCTTTCATTTCTCTTTCTCGCCACCTTCATCGTCCTATTCGACAACACTCAAGCCGTCACCAGCAACGGCGTGTTCAAGGCGCTCACGATCAAGCAATGGCTGAACAACCCAGCCGAGGCGACCCTTGATCGTGCGAACTATCTCTACTATCCGCTGATGGCTGTCCTGTGCCGCGTACTTGACCTTGTCGGGATCTGGCCTGGCGACCCGCGACATCAGCTCGCGATTATAAATGCACTTTTCGCTGCTGCCTGCCTGTGCATCGTCTACAGGCTGGCGCTGCATCTGACCGGTAGCCGTGCCGTGGCATGGGCGGCGGCAGTCTTTCATCTTGCCGGTGCATTCTTCTTCAATCTCGCGATCAGCAACGAAGATATCCTTCCGGCCTACACCTTGCTGCTGGCTTCCATGGCATTGGCCTGCGTCTGGTTTACCGCTCCGACCCAGAAGAGAATCGCGATCGTGTCTGTGGTTTTCACGCTCGCGTGGCTGGTCGAATGGCGTCTCATGTTCCCTACCCTTCCCGGCCTGCTGCTCGCGCTAGCACTCGCTCCGGGTTCGCCTATCAAGCGGGTTGGACGGATCGCTCTCTTTATGGCTGTGATGATCGGCCTCGCCGAGATCGCAATCCTGTTGTGGGGACCGCAGAACGGCAATGTCGGCCCGGTGGCCGACCTGCTTTGGACGGGCAAGGGTGTCGATTCAGGTTGGGCGGGCTTCGCAGCAGCAAAGTGGACGCTGCTCTGGGTCGGCGTTACCGAATATCTGGTCGGCGGCGGCAACCTCGGAAACCTCGCCTACTTGCACCAGTTGCTGCCGGAAATGCGATGGTCAACACTCGTCATCGCCGGCATCGCTGTTGCGACGCTGTTGGCGATCTGGCGTCGCCGTGGGGAAGTCCAGATACGTGTGGTCGTCGCCATCTTCGGAACGACTTTCGTCGCGGGAGAGATCATGAATCTCTACTCGCAGCCGCAGGATCCGCAGATGCAGATCAACGTCATGCCCTGGCTCACCGTCGGCATTGCCCTGACGCTGGCCTCGCAGAGCCGCTGGAAGCCGCTTTACGCATCAGCCGCCATCGTGGCGATGTCACTCGCCCTGCTATCCTACAACGCAGCACGAATCTGGCCACAGCGTGGCGCCGACAGCTTGTGGAGCAATGCGCTGATGCGCCTCGAGCGACACGCAGACCCGACACGCACCGTCTTTCTCGTGCACGGCTTCGAGCAGATGGTCTCCGAGATGTTCTATGAGTGGGATGGCGACTGGAACTACTTCCCAAGACTCGGCCCGGCCCCTTCAACGAACCCCAAGGCGAAGTTGCTGACCCTCGCCAATAGCCTTCTGCACACGCCCCATGGCACGGGGGAGAAGCTGGCCGACGATCTCAGAGCGCAAATCTACCGTGCCATGGACCTCGGCTACGACGTCGTCGTCAACAATATCTGGCTACTGTCCTCGGAGCAGCTCACCTCGTCCCTTTCCACTGTGGCGGGTGGCGCAAGAGCCGCTTCCCTTCATCAAATGCTGCATGAATCCTTCGACGCATTGCAGGTCTATGACGACCCGGCAGCGGGGCCTTACTTCCTCCTACGCCGACGCAGCAAGGACAACAGCACACGATGATGGCAGCAGCCCAACCATCGCATTTGCCGAAGAAGCTCGACGGGCGGCGCTCAATTCATATGACTTCAAGGTCGACGTATGATTAAAAGGTTCCGCCTTCACTTCGTGGACGCTGCCACGATCCTCGCGATCTTCGCGGTGGGGCTTTTCTACTATGGAAGCCTCTATCAGCAGAACGAGAAGAAGTTCTCATTTTACCAAGCCTACTTCGTTTCTGCCCTCAACATCTACTGCATCAACGATCCTAATGTTCGAGCATACAACTCTATCAACCACAACACGAACGATCGCATCGACATCTCAAAGATCTCGTGCAGCGAGATCAAGAAAAGCCCGATACTGAACAACTCCTACTACAACGGATGGCATGACACCCATCCGATCCTCTCGACGCTGATCGGCCGCATTTGGCGGCTGTTCGGCTTCAGCTGGGAAGCCCTGTGGCCAATTGCCGGAACCCTCGGCGCCTTGACGATCGTCTCCTTCTATATCGCGTTGCGATGCTTTGGCACTCCCTGGCTTGCCGCCACGTTGCTTTTCCCGGCCTTGATTCCAAACGCCTTCTTCGAGCAAAACTTCTACTATCTGAGGGACTTCTCCAAAGTCCCCTTCATCCTCCTAGCATTCGCCTTCCTAGGGCTGTTGTTTCGACCGCGGACGACCTACCAGGGCCGCCTGCTCACCCTGGTCGCGTCGACTGCGACGATTGCGATTGGAACGGGATTCCGCCAGGACGCGATTGTCCTGCTGCCGGTGATCGTGGGGGCGGCGGCTGTCGCCGAATTCAATCTGCACTGGAAGGCAGCGTGGCGGCTCGCCGGTGGTTTCGCCGCCATCGCCGGCACCTTCATCCTGCTCACTCTTGCGATTGGCCTGCTCAAGACTGACCAGACCGCCCAGCTGCAGGGCTATCCGCACTTCATTGTCCAGGGCTTCGCCGACGTGTTCTGGAAAGACGCACGCAGTGGAGTGCCCGGCGTGTCGTTTCTTGCCCTCTACAGTGACATGCTCGCATGGGCCGCCGTGGATGCCAACTCTGGCGAGAACGTGCAGTATTTCGCGACTCTCGATCCGAACTATACGACAAGCGGCTTCGACCTGATCGCAAAGTACTGGGGCCTGTCGGCCGCCGATACGGTGACCCGGGTCTTCAGTGCCCTGTCCGCGATATCGCACAGCTTCTGGATCGTCGACCGTATTGCGACATGGCTGGTCTGGCTGCTCTGCCTCGTCGCAATCGGCCAATGGCGGCTGAGCTACTTCCTAGCTTTTTCACTGTTCAGCCTAACGGCTGCAGGCAGCATCCAGTTCTCGTCCCGACACAGCATCCATCTCATCATGCTGGACCGCACGATCGTCGTGGTCGTGGCGACCACCCTGCTGGCAACCCTCTGGCGATACATCACGAGTTCGAGGTGGACACTCGACCTGCGCCTCGCGGCCTGGTCTGGAATCACCTGCGTCCTCCTCGTAAGCGTAGTCGTGGTCGGCGCGCACTTCGTCCAGGCAGCGAACCTTGCACGTTTGAAGCACGATCTGGAGGCCCTGCAATGGCAGCCTACCCCGGCTACGCAGGCGGGCCCGATCTCCAGCATGTCCGAAGCACTGGTGCGCTTCACGATAGATCCCTCCAGATGTCCGGGCGTCCCGCTTGAGGCAATCATGGAACTGGAAGGGGAAACAGTGACGAGACGCCTCGACTCCCTTGACGGCAAGGCGCGCTCCCTCTACTTCGCCATATTCGAGCCGACCGTTGAAAAGGTCACCGTCGATGTGAAGCCCCACGTCTGCGTGATTGAGCGGTCACTGAGTCGCCTCGGCGACGGATCGATTCCACCACTGCAGTTCTTTGATCCGGACGCCGCATTGACAATGCAGCGCCTGGGCCGCCACTTCCTCAACATCCTGTCGGCAATACGGTGACGCTCAGCACGGAATTTGACCGGCCCGTAGTCGCTGGATATCAGTCATCGGCATGAGTACGGCATTCGCGGCCTTCGTCGCCGGCAGCCTTCGCGGCGGACATTTCACCTTCGTTGATATCGGGTGCTCCGGGGGGATAGATCCTGCCTGGCGGGTTTTCGGCGATCTTCTGCGTGCCGTCGCATTCGATGCCAGTATCGAGGAGTGCGAACGCCTGTCTCGTCAGGAAACGCACCCCGGCATCAAGTATATCGGCGGCTTCGTGGGATTGCCCCGCGACCACCCCTTTGCCATTGCCGTCGCACGAGCCCCCGGCCGGATACGAAATCCCTTTCCTCGGACCAGCGCGGCCCGAACCTACGAGTTGCAGAAGAGGCGCCTGCAGGAGGCGTCGCTGAGCGAGAAGCTGCATCACAATGCATGGAACCTGACAAAGCTCGGCGATCCTGACAATCCCATCATCGTGCCGGACGTGCTCGAGCACGCGGGGTGGTCGGATATCGACCTGATCAAGATCGACATCGACGGGCCCGACTTCCAGGTCCTGCACTCATTCGACGGTAAGCTCGACGCGCTGGAACTCCTTGCGGCCCGCCTCGAGGTCAACTTCTGCGGAGGAACACACTCCACCGAGCACGTCTTCGCGAACACCGACAATTTCATGAGGACGCGCGGGTTCGAGTTGCTGGCGCTTGACGTGCGAACATACGCCATGTCCGCCCTGCCGTCGCGCTTCGCCATCACCGCTCCCGCCCAGACTGTCAGCGGCCGCCCCGTCCAAGCTGAGGCCTTCTATGCCCGCGATCCTGCCGGCACGGACTGGCTCGATTTTGGTGCCGCTATGAGGCCGGAAAAGATGGCGAAACTCGCTGCAATCTTCTCTGTGTGGGAGCAACCCGATGCCGCCGCCGAGCTGCTTGTCCAATACCGCTCGAAGTTGACGGCTCTATTCAATGTAGACGCCGGGCTCGAGTTGCTGGCCGGGCAGGCCCAGAGCCAACAAGAGAAGGCGCTGTCGTACGCTGACTACATCGCAGCGTTCGAAGCTGGCGCCGAGTTTTTCTATCCTCCTCCTGGCAACATTCCGCCGCGCACGGCCGAGAGGCGCATCAAAGCAGCCCTGAGCGCCTTCAGAAACCCCGATCACGTCATCTAGAGGGCGTGACGTCCTCGGAAGCGAAGTACCTTGCCGCGGATGCTTGGATCCGCGCGCGGAAGACCGGCAAGCACTTGGCTGCAAAAGGGGTTTATGTTGGCGGCAATGTAGTCCGTGAAGAGCGGCCAGTACTTATTGTAGATCACATTTACACCAACGAAGCGGCGCGGCAGCCGGCGGTGTGCGGGCCGTGTCTCTGATTCCATAGAGGCCGCATGCCGGAAAATGCGCTCAACCACATCCAGCCGCGCCTTGTCCTTCGCGCCGCGCATGCGACCGATGCGAACACATTCGTTCGCCCTCTGAGTGCTAAGACCGAACTCAAATATGAACATGTCCGCTTGCGTTAAAAATTCCGCCGCGCTGCCTCGGACAAGACCAAGAAGGTCATCAGGTAGACCCTCGCATTCCTCGGGCACCAGAACAGGGCCGACAAAGCCCATGGCTTTCCATGCTTTGACAAATCGCTCGACGAATTCTGCACGCGTCGCCACCAGCATGATCGAACTCGATCGCGGGTAGGTAAGCATCTGATCACACACAAAGGGCAACGTGTGCGAGATTTCGTAGGTCAAGTCGTCGAAGAGGTGCCATTCTAGGCTGGTTGTGGTGTAAGGAACCGTTGCCGGCTCCAACGCCGCATTGAGACCCGCGGTGAACCGCTGGTATGACGTGTCGCGATCGAGACGCACTTCCTCGATCTCGACGTCCGGCCAGCCCCACGTCTCGGCCTGTGCCTGCACATAAGGACTCGTTACATTCCAGATGTATCGGTCCTGATCGTTCATCCTGGTTTGCCGCCCCTTGTTGTTGGCTGCGGCAACTCGCGTGTGGTCGCAATGATATCCGAACACCTTGTCGATCAGCGTGTCGACCCGACCGCGATAAAGCGCCAGGCGCGCCGCCAGATTTGAATCGCAGTGCCAGCCCAACAGCATCGATTCGTCGAAGCCGTGAACAGCGAACATATCTTCGCGCAGCGCAGCCTGGAAATCGCCGAGGGCGTCATACTTCATGGGCATGAAGTTCTGGACGACCTGATTGAGATGATAGCGCACCGACCACTCGCGCAACTTGGCGAGATTGCCGGCGGGATCTCGTCGATCGAATGCCGCCTCCCAGAGCATTTCCGGCAGCTCGAAACGCGGGACCTGATAAAAACCGTCCGGGACATCGCCGAGGATCTCGCTGAGCGACTGTCCATCGACGCGCGGCACCAGAAGCATGTCTGTGTTGGAGTAGAGGATCCATCGATTGTTCGGGTTGGAACGGCGCAATGCAACGTTGCGCGACTGACATTCCAACGCGACTAAGTGCGTCTTCGACTTAAGATGGGCATGCTGCTCCGGCCGGATCCTCAGAATGCGCAAGACCTTCTTTGCCTTATCGGTCAACGTATCGTGGATTGCTTCCGGGAAGGTCGGGTGATCATCAGGTGTGTTGTAGTCGACGAACAGTATCTCGTCATCCGGATCGGACATCACCTCCGCAATCGCGTTGAAGCTGATCGCTGCGCGCTTGTGCAGGTTGTAGCCGTGCGTGTCATTTCGGCCGTACAATATGACGGAAAACATGAACCTCTCCGGCGTCGAACTCTAGATTCCCGGTCGCGCCAGTTCGTTGCGCGCGGCGGCATACTCAACGAGAGTCGGTGGACACACTTCGACGACCTGCTGCCAATGCCGGCGTGCGGAGGCACGATCCCGATCAAATGCAAGAATGCCGAGTTGGAATTGCGCCTCGCCCTGCCTAGATGGAGTATCCGCACGAGCCAGCACCTCGTCAGCAGTCGCTCGACCGTTCAAGAGGGCAGTCAGCAGCGCCGGCCAGCTGTCACCGTCTTCCATCGCACCGGCCAGCAGAGGCCGCCCCAGCCGCAACGAGGCCGCCGACGCATACAGGTTCCAGTATGAATCGGAACCATTGGCTCGAAGCGCTCGCATAAGATGAGGAAGGCTCGTGTCATAGTCCGCCATTCGCAAGGCAATATAGGCACTTGGCGCAGACTTGCCCGCCAGAACCTCAAGCTGCCGTTTCCAGTCGGCATTGGCGTCTTCGATTCTGCCGGCTGCCATTCTCGCAATGCCGCGAGAATTAAGTGCATCAAAATCAGCCGGCCTTGCAGACAGGACACGATCGAAAAGTTTCATCGCATCGTGATAGCGCCCCATTCCCACCAGAGCCTCACCCTTAAGCGCGAGTGCATCGAGTGAGGCCGGCTGCAGCTTGAGCGCTCGCTGAAAGTCCGCGAGTGCCAGTTCCGACTGACCGCCCACAAGATAGGCGTTTCCACGGGCCAGATAGGGCAAAGCGTGCCTGCGCATGGACTTGATAACGGAGGTGTAGGCCAGAATTTCAGCTGCCGAGCGTTTCTGCTGACGCCACACAAAATGCCTGTCCGGCGCACCTAGGCGCGCACGGCGGCGGATCCTCCGCGCCAGATCATATTTCGCAACGGCCGCAGCCGAATCCCCAAGGCGGTCCAGCGCCTCGCCTTGAGATTCGATCGCATCTGAAAAGGTCGGGTCAAGCTCGCAGGCCTGCTGCAGGAGACTGATCGTGATCGGCATATCGCCAGCGCGAAGCAGCGCACGTGCGCGCAGATACAAATGCTCGGGCTCTGCTTCGCTCCTGCCGCTAGACTTCTCAAAGACAAACAGCTGATCTCTCGGCCGCAATGCCTCCCGCAGTCTGCCAGAAAACTTCAATAACATTCCCGAACCGCTCACACATCTGCTCCTGCGCGCCCAATAGGTCGCTAAATCCGGCAACATCCTGAAAGGCGCCTCATCCTAGTCATCGTCGCCGCCGCCCTCGTACGATGTCAGTCTTCGTCGTTCCACAGTAGGCCATTCACTATCCGTTCCCGCTAGCGTAGCCTCGCAACAACGTCAAGCTGCGAGACAAAGCCCTGCATGGGCCGCATACTTGCACGTCTACTCTAAGTCAGGGTGCCAGCCCACCTCTTGAATTTGGCCGAACCCACCTCTGAAGCAGGGTCTGCCCCTCTGCGGCACCTGCGTCAGGCCAACAATATGTCCGAGCGCAAGCGAAAATCCCGAGGTAGAAGCCTATCAAGTTATGGATGTTCGTTGCCGCTTCAATCGCCAAAGACACATGCTGACAGATGCCATCCAGGGGCTTCGTCGTCTCTTCTCCAGCCTTCCCCGGGCGGCATCTGACACGCGTCCTGGAAAAGAAAAGCTCTACAATCAAATGCCCCACCTGGCAGCAATCCTGCTGCAAGACGCCGCCGAGATATGGGCCGCCGACCCCCACAGGGTGCAGGAAGCGATCGTCAAGGCGGAACAGTCTTGGGCTCTCCAACCGAGCCCTGAGGCAGCAATTCAGCTTGGCATCATGTACGACCGCGTGAACCGCCATCAGGATGCACTTTCGATTTATCGGGTGGCCGTTCACGACAATCCGCATCATCCCAGATTGCGACACGAAGCGGGCATTACGCTCTTACGACACGGTACTTTAGCCGACACGCGGGCCTTCTTCGAGAGCATCGGACAGCTGGACTCCGAAGATGAATTCACAAAATTCTACTTCGAGATCAGCGAGAAATTCGACGATTGGAAGACATCTCTAGCGAGCTCGACGGCGTCACCCACCGGAAGTTCAGCCCCCTACTTCATCGTTTGTCCCGTTTGGGGAGCCACCTTTGCAAGGGACTTCGTCGAGTTGTATTGCGCCTCGTTGCTGGCACCCGACAATCTGCCTGCGCTCGCACAAAGGCGCCTTGTTCATTTCGTGGTCTTTTGTCCGGCCGACATCGAAGAAATTCTGAGAAAAGAACCTAGGTTCCAACCGATTCTGCGCTACGCCAACGTGCATTTCGTAACGTACCCAAGCCAACTCACTAATTACAGCTCGCGCATTGACGAACATTATGGGAAAGATCTCGGGCAATACTACAAGCGCTCCTGCAAATTCCTCCTCATGTCTACGGCGCACTATGTTGCGCTAGGCGCAGCCCGCGCCGTCGATGGTTACGTGGTTCCTCTTGGCGCGGATGTTCTGCTGAGTGACGGATCACTAGCGGAGATAGCTCGCATCATGGAGGCTGGCACAGACGTAGTGCTTGTAACTGGCATCCGGCTCGGCGAAGAAGTGCGAGACATCCTCGAAGAGCGCTATCGCCACGATGATGGATCCCTTCGGATATCCTCGTCGCAAACGGCAGAGCTCTATGTTCACCACATGCCGGAGAGCTTTTTCGTCGACTCTAGGCACTTTGTGTCCATGCCGATTTACTTGTGCTGGAAGGTTAATGAGACCGGAGTGCTCGTACATTCAACTCACTATCACCCCACATGCATTCGCGCCGCTGCCACGTCTCATGCCTACGGAATTACAATAGATCCAGTGGATAGCCGCTTCATCGATCGGGCTGGGTTTGAGCCGGACCGACTGCATTTTGTTCAGGATTGTTCAATATCGGTTTTCGGAGTCGAGGCAGAGCCACTCATGGGGCATGACAGCAAGTCTGCCAACCTGATGACGCCAAAGGATGTCGGGCTCTGGTTGTCTGCCTTCTGGAGTGACCTTCGAGCAATCTATTTGCGACTTCCAGTTCGGTTCTCTACCAGTGCGCCCACCCACGCCTGGCACAAAGCCGAGGTGGATGCGTTAGACACAGTCGAGAAAATTGTCTCTGTCGCTGCCAACCTGGAAGACCACAACCGCCCATACAAGTCTTGGCAATTTGCACGAAGCGGCGGCCAACAGAATGGCGCTTCTAGCAAGCGTCAAGAATAGCCTCGCCCAAAAGTTTCAGCCAATTCGCCGCGGCGGCCTGGGCGTTGTCGTTGGCCCATGTCGAGAACGTCATAGCACAAGAAAACGCAGCACAGACAACCCTGTGGACTTCTACCGAAGTGCCCGACCAATCCGACCATGGGCTAGCTGAAGAGATAGCTCGCGATCTCGTCCCAGTCGCCGGCCATGTCGATGGGCGGCGCCGACGTCTCGCCGGCCGTGACAAACCACAGGCGTCGCGTCGACGGAGGGAAGGCCGGGTCGACCAAGACCTCTGTAAGGTCGTCCACGAAGTGGGTGCACCGCAGGGCCTCGATGCGCTTCAGCTTCTGCTGCCGCGTATCCTCGAAAAAAACGTTTTCCGGCTGGATCCCGATGCCGTTGCGCCGCAGCCACGCCGTCGCCGCATCCCGGAGGTCGACCCCGCCGGGATCCTGCGCAGCATATCGGGTCTTGTGACTGACGATCGCCAAGACGATGCCGCGCGCGCGGCAGGCGTCGAGGAATGCGAGCGCTCCTGGCATGATCTCGGCGCGCTCGATTGCCGGCCCATAGACCCTGGCCTGCAGCTTCTGCCACAGGATCTCGCCATCCGGTTGACGCCTCAGCGTATCGCGTATTCGGGTCTTGCTGGCGCCGGGCAACGACAAGCCCAAAGCAGCAGCTTCCTCGCGGAAGGCTACGGTGTAATCAACGAGGGTGTTGTCGAAATCCAGTCCGATCAACTTCGGTCTCAGGTGAGGTGAACGGCCTTCATCAGCTTGATGTTCGAGTAGCGCGGATCGCTGTCCCAGTTCGACACCTTGCCGTCGTGAAACGCGCGCACGAGATCCTCGGCGGCCTGGCTGATAGTGTGGCGCGCGACGAACCCCAACTCGCGCCGCACCTTTTCCGAGGAGATATGGTATGAACGGTGATCGTTTGTCGGCTCGACGGCGATCTCAACCTTTTTGCCGACCACGTCTCGCACCATCTCAGCGATTTCCTGGACCTTGTGGTTCTCGTAGCCGGCGTTGAACGTCTTGCCGTCGATCCGCTCGTGCGGCTGGCGAAGGCTCTCGACATAGAACTCAACCATATCCGCGATATGGATGTTCGGCCGTTTCTGCCCGCCGCCAAACACCCGGATGCGGTTGTTGAAGAAGGCGTGGCTTGTCAGGATGTTGACCGTGAGGTCGAGCCTCAGGCGCGGGCCGTAGCCGCACACCGTCGCCGGACGCACCGTCAGCGTCGTGAACCCGGGCGCGCGTTCCTCGGCCAGGACCTCCTCGCAGAGCGCCTTGTACTTCGAGTAGTCGGTCAAGGGGTCGAGAGGTTCGTCCTCGGTCACGTTGGGCACGTCCTTGACGCCGTAGACCGAAGACGACGAGGCATAGACGAAACGCTCGACGCCGGCGGCCTTCGACGCCTTCACCATCGGACGGAAGCAGTCGAAGTTGATCGACTTGCCCAGCGAGGGATCGAGATCGAACGACGGGTCGTTGGAGATGCAGGCGAGATGGATGACAGCGTCGCAGCCCTTCACTGCCTCGGCAACGACGATCGGGTCGCGGATATCGCCCTGGATTTCGGTCAGGCGGGGTCCCCGGTGCGCTGCGAAGATCTCCCTGCCATACAGATACAGGTCGATGACCCTCACATTGTGCCCCTCGGCCAACAACCGGGGCACCAGAACGCTGCCGACGTAGCCGGCCCCGCCTGTCACCAGGACGGTCCATCGCCGATCCGTCATTCTTTCCATCCCATCGCAAAATCAACCACAGCCGACAGCAGGGCGAGATGGCCTGCCTCGACAAAACCGTACTGCCTGGAGGGCAAATAGAAATTGAGATCGCCGCTGCCACGCAGCGGATTGCCTGGCTCGAAACCGCTCAGGGTCACCACTTCAGCGCCGGCGGCTCGCGCGGCAGCGACCCCCTTCAGAATGTTCGGCGACCGCCCGGACGACGAAATCGCGACAAGTATGTCTCCCTTGCGCGCGAACCATTCGATCTGCTTTTCGAAGACATGCTCGTAGCCGTAATCGTTGCCGAGGCATGTCAGTGTCGGCGCGTCGTTGAACGTCAGGGCGCGAATACCCGCGGCTTTCGAGAAATCCTCCGACATATGGCTCGAAATCGCCGCCGATCCGCCGTTGCCGATGAACATCATCTTGTCGCCCCGGGCGTGGGCCGCACGCGCATTAGCGAGCACCTGCTCCAGTGCCTCGCCGACGTCCTTGCGGCCGCCGCGGTGATCGGTAACCTCGGTCGAGCGCAGGACGTCGTTCAACATTGCGATGTATCGACTAAACCGCGACATGTCCCTCTTTCGGTCCTCAGCCTGCCGGTCGGGCGCAGCTTTTTGCACGACGCCTCCTAGGCAAGCCCTGCCTAATATCCTGCCTGTCGGCGGTCGGCCACACTCATTTCAGCAACGTCGTGATGTATTTGAAGAGCGCCACTGAATCGACGGGATCCCGATTCCCGACGATCTGGACTTCCAGCGCAGCCGAGACGCTTCCGACATAGGCAGCGACCTCCGACGGCAGGCCGCCGCCAACGCACAATCCGGCAAGGGCCAGGAACGCGTCCCCCGCGCCGATCCGGTCCAGCACCTTGGTCGACAGGGCGGGCACGTAGAAAGTCTTCTTCTGCTTGCGGTCGTTGAACATCACGCCCTTCACCCCGCGCGTGATGGCGATGTGGTCGGCCTTGACCTTTTGCCCGACCAGCTCCGCAATCTCCTCGATGGGCGCGTGACGGTTGTGCGCCGCAAGCCGGAGCTCGGGCTCATTGATCGACACGAAATCCGCGCGCGCGTAACGATTGATGACGTGATGCCCGCGGTTGCCGCTGTTGAGTTGCGTGTTCACCGCCAGGAAAGGCGCCTTGGCACACAGAATTTCGACCATCCGCTCGGAGATGAAGCCGTTGCCGAAATCGGGAACGATGACGACATCGAATTTTTCCAGGTTGGCATCCAGCCATGTGCACACAGATTGCTCGACGCTTTCCGGGAGGGGCTCTTCGTTGAAGAAGTACACCTCGAACAGCTTGTTGAGGTCCGAGTCGACGAAGCGCCGCTTTGTCACGGTCCGCGCATCGTCGACGAAGAAGAATTTCGGCCGGACATTGGGCTGCAGCTTCGCGCGGATGAACTGCTCGTGGGTTTCGATCCTGCCAAGTGCCGTCACCAGGGTGACGTCGCCAGCGAAGCTCGCCAGATGATTCGCGACGGCGATCGAACCGCCGGCGAACTGCTCTTCGGATTCGTACTTGACGGCCAGCGCCAGTCCCTTTCCGACCTGTCCCAGCGATTTGATATAGTGGTACTGGTCGATGATTGTGTCCCCGACTATCAGCACCTTGAGGCGCGACAGGCCCCTTACCAGCTCGATGACGTCCTTGAAGCCGTACTCTCGGCGGAATGCCTGCAGATAGTCCTTCGTTTCCGGCGAGAACACGCCGAAGTGTTCGTTGAGCAGGCTGCTCGAGCTGAAAGTGATCTCGTCAGTATAGAAGATGCTTCCGCCGCCCGCCTCCACGGCCTCCTTTTCGCGCGTGATGTTGCCGGTGACGTCGTCCATGGCCGCGCGGTATTCGCTGCCTTTTACATAGACATGCGGCCGCAGTCGCTTGATCGCCGAGACCGCAGCCTGCTCATGGTTGATCGCGACGAAATCCACGCATGCCAGCGAGGCCAAAGTCTCGGCTCGCAAGTCTTCCCCGAACACAGGCCGGCCCGGCCCCTTGTTCACGTAGGCATCGCCCGTCAACGTGACGAGCAGGATATCGCCCTCGGCTTTCGCTCTCTGCAGATGCCTGATGTGGCCCGTATGCATCAGGTCGAAGGTGCCATGGCACATCACGACGCGGCGGCCGGCGTCGCGCAGCTCGCGGGCTTTCGCTTCCAGCTCGTTCAGTGTCAGAATCTTCGTGTGCGACATGGATCAATTCGTCTTTCGGCTCCGGAGAGCCCTGCAGTCTTGTGATACCAGCCCAGGCGTTCGACTGTGCTCATGTCACCTTCAATTCGGGAACGGGCACGATGAAACGCCCCCCGCCATCGAGGTAAGCCTGATTCTTCCTGATAATTTCGCTCGCAAACCGCCACGCGAGAATTACGACATAGTCCGGCTTGCGCTGGCACAGGCTAATGGACGGTAGAACGGGCAGGTGGAGCCCGGGACTGAACCGCCCCTGCTTTGCTGGGTTGTCGTCGGCGAGAAAGTCGAGGAACTCACCGATCTCAAAATGATAGATCAGCGTCGTTCCGGTAATGGAAGCGCCGAACCCCGCGATGCTTTTGCCCTGGGCCTTGAGCTTCGTCAGCAGCGCCTTGGTCTTGTCCTTCAGGCCGTCGACTTTGGCGGCGAACACCGAATAGGTTTCCTTTCGGTACAGTCCTATCCGGTCTTCCAGAGCCAGCAGCTCCGCGACCGATCCGTCGTTCGCAACCGGGCCGCCGGGGCGCTGGACGAAATAGCGCAGGGAGCCGCCCTTGGTCGGAACACGCTGGACCGCGGCAAGCTCCAGCCCGGCGCGGGCGAACAACGCCTGTATGGGCTTGACCGAGAATGCCGACAGGTGCTCGTGATAGATGAAGTCGAACACCATGTTCTGCAGGACATCGGCGAGGTAGTAGCTCTCGCACACGAACACGCCGTCCGGGGCGAGCAATGCGTCGATGCCATCGACCCAGGTCCTGAGGTCGTCGATGTTGGCGAATACGTTATTGGCCGTCACGACCTTGGCGTGGCCGAAATCCGCGGCCAGCCGTCTGGCCAGTGCTGGCGTGAAGAACTTGTCGATGGTCTTTACGCCGGCGGCTGTCGCCTCGGCGGCGATATGACTAGCCGGCTCGATCCCCAGAACGTTCATCCCCTTCGCCTTGAATTGCTTCAACAGGGTGCCGTCGTTGCTGCCGAGGTCGACGACCAGCGAGCCCGGGCGCAGGCTCGCCCGCTCGATCGCGGCGTCCGCATAGGCTCCGAAGTGCTCAGCCAGGCCCACCGAACTTGCCGTAACATAAATGTAGTCGCCGTACAGGACGTTCGGATCGATGACGTCTGTGAGTTGCGCCAGGCCGCACCGTTGGCACATGAACAGGTCGATCGGATAGCTGGGCTGCGGTACGTCGACCTTCTCGGCCGTTACGTAAGCATCGCCGATCGGTGTCGGCTTCAGGCTGAAGAACAGCTCCAGGTCCGCGCAACCGCATCCGCGACAGTTGCTGCGCCGATGGATAATTTCAGCCACGTCGTTGCTCCTCCTCTTTATGCCGCATGCCTCACCCGGTCCTCGAGTTCGGCGATGTAGCGGCCGACCGCCTCACTATCTTCATCGGGCGGTGCCCAGGGTGCGAGCAGCGTGTCATTCCGGTCGAAGGGGCCGTTGGTGGTTTCGTGAAAAACCAGCACATCCGATCGGATGAGTAGCGTATGGAACGCCGGAACGGCCATTCGGTAGTAGAAGATGCGCCCTGAGGCGTAATCGCCGACATGAAGCACATCCACAATTCGCCCATCGTCGGCAAAGACGACGACATCGACCAGTCCTTCGATGACGTGGGTCGATTCGCTCTTCCCGGGATGCTTGTGCGGCCGCACGTATGCGCCACGCTCATGAACGATCACCATCTCATGCAGGCGATCCCCGGGATCCGCATGGGCGCACAGGCGCACGCGCCTTCTGGGGTTCGCCGACGACAGCTGCTTGAAATGGTCGATCTCGGAGCGGGCGACACTCGTCAAGGCATCGCGCGTATACAGCACTTCCGGATTCAGCTTACGGTACTTTTCGTCCACGGCTATCGACACCACGATCTGGTTCGTAAACGAAAGTGCTCCCCGTTAGGCGCGTCGCTCGGCATGGACAGCCCCTCCGCACCAAGCACGGATCGCTTCGCTTCTCTCTCTCTGGGCAATCACCAATTACGCCAAAACTCAAATCCACAACAGCAAAAATGGGCAGCAAGTGGTCCCAACCCTCAGTGCGCAATAGCAAAAACGGGGGGCAAATGCTACCGCGCGAGCGGCCTCGGGAGTCGTCCGGCGGAGAGCGGCATCACGCTTTTCCGCTCCCGGCCGCGTGATCATTTCGTCATCAGATTGCTCCCTGTTATATACAGCCATGGAATCGGACGGCTCCGATGTGGAATCCGCAGAAGAGGCGGCACGCCGGCTATTGGCACAGCAGCCGAAGACGATCGAAGCCGTCAGGGGCGGCGGCAACAATCGTCTGTTCAAGGTCGTAACGGCGACCGGCGCCGTCGCCCTGAAAAGCTACAAGCCGCCCGACAGTGACGATTGGGATCGGCTTGACCATGAATGGACCGCGCTGGTTTTCATGGCGCGTCATCTCGCCGGGTCGATCCCCATGCCGATTGCCCACGACCCAGCCACCGGCTGGGCGGCCCTAGAATGGGTGGATGGCGCCAGGATCGGTAAGCGCAGTGCGACTGACATTGCCGCCGCCCTCGAGTTCGCAGGAATGCTCCGGACGCTCCGGGCCGCGGCGAGAACCGAACCCTTTACGGAAGCCCGGGAAGCCTGCCTCTGCCTGGGCGATCTGTTGTCGCAAATCGACTGGCGACTGAAACGCCTCGAGCCCGTCGCGGCTGCCAATGCGGAACTCGGCGACTTCCTGGATGAAGTTCGGACGGAACTCGCTTTCCGCCGCCAGGACGCTCTTCTGGCTCTGGATGCGGTGGCGCGGCTTCCCCGAACGTTGCAGGTCCTGTCGCCGTCCGACTTCGGCTTTCACAACGCCCTTCGCCGCCCTTCCGGCAAGCTCGTTTTTCTCGATTTCGAGTATTTCGGCTGGGACGATCCGGCCAAGCTCGCCTGCGACGTGCATTGGCATCCGGGAATGGCCCTGGATCCGGCGGAGCAGGAACTTTTCACGGCAGGATTCGAGCTGCAGGCGCGGAACGATCCTGGCTATCATTGTAGAATAACCGCCTACCGGCCGCTCATTGGCCTGCGCTGGTGTCTTATTCTGCTGAACGAGTTTCTGACACTCGGACTGGCACGCCGGCGGTATGCCGGCCAGACTGAGGAGGCCAGCGCCGCACAGGCGCGCCAATTGGCCAAGGCGCGCGTCCTTTACAGCAGCGTCACGCATCGAATATAGCCTCTCTGTGCAACAGGCCTCCTCGACGAATTCCGGTCTCGATCAGCGGTCCCGCGACCTGCGGTCCATGGTTATCGACGCCCTCGATGGCGGCGGTCGCGGCCATGTCGGCGCCGCCCTGTCGATCATCGAGATCGTGCGCGTCCTGTACGACGACGTGTTGAACGTGCGGCCGGCCGAGCCGCGCTGGCCGGACCGTGACCGGTTCATCCTGTCGAAGGGCCATGGCTGTCTCGGCCTTTATGCGATGCTGGCGGACAAGGGGTTCTTTCCCCGGTCGGAGATTGCGCAGCAATGCCGGCCGGGCGCGCTGCTCGGCGGTCACCCGGAAATCCGCACCCCCGGTGTCGAGGCCTCGACCGGGGCGCTGGGCCACGGTCTCGGAATCGGGCTCGGCATGGCGCTCGCCGCGCGCATGCAAAAGCGCAATTCGCGCGTCTTCGTGCTGACTGGCGACGGCGAACTGAACGAAGGGTCGGTTTGGGAGAGCGCCCTGATCGCCTCCAAGCACGCGCTGTCCAATCTCTGCCTGATCGTCGACTACAACAAAATGCAGTCCTACGGGCGGGTCGCCGACATCCTGCCGCTCGAGCCGCTGGCCGCAAAGTTCGAGGCCTTCGGCTTCGGCGTTTCCGAGGTCGATGGCCACGATGTCGTTGCCTTGCGCCAGGTCTTCGCTGCACCGGGCACCCCGAACCGTCCGCGCGCCGTCATCTGCCACACCGTCAAGGGCCGCGGCATCCCGATCTGTGAGCACAACGCCAGCTGGCACCACAAGGCAAAGCTCGCGCCCGATCAGGTCGCCGAGCTCCGCCAGGCCCTGGCAGTCGCCTGATGCGCGATACGAGCCTCCGGATGGTCCATGAGTTGGCGCGGCGGGATCCCCGCGTCGTCTTCGTCGGTTCCGATCTCGGCGCCGGCGCCCTCGACGCCATGCGCCGGGAGTTCCCGGACCGCTTCTACATGGAAGGCGTTTCGGAAGCAGCGATCATCGGACTGGCCGCCGGCCTCGCGATGGACGGCTATATTCCCTACGTGAACACGATAGCGACGTTCATTACGCGGCGCTGCTACGAGCAGGTCGCCGTGGACCTCTGCCTTCATAACCTTCCCGTCCGCCTGATCGCTAATGGCGGCGGCCTCGTCTACGCGCCGCTGGGACCGACCCACATGGCGATCGAAGACCTCGCTATCATGCGCGCACTGCCGAACATGGTTGTGACGGCGGTGGCTGACGCCGAAGAGATGAAACGCTTCATGCTGGCCACGCTCGACCATCCGAGCCCGATCTACATTCGTCTCGGCAAGGGCGGCGACAAGGTGGTGACGCCCGCGGACCAGGTTTTCACGCTGGGCAAGGCCATCGAGCTGAAGCCGGCGAAGGATCTCGCCTTCGTGGCCACGGGTGTCATGGCAAGCCGTGCGCTGGGTGCCGCTGCGCTCCTCGCCGAGCGCGGCATCGAGGCGGGCGTCCTGCACGTGCCGACCGTAAAGCCCCTGGACGATGCTGCCGTGCTCGTCCTGGCGCGCCGCGTGCCGCGCCTTGTCACCGTCGAGGAGCATTCGCGCATCGGCGGCCTCGGGTCGGCGGTCGCCGAGCTGCTCATCGACAATCGGCTGCCGACACCACTGCTGCGGCTCGCCCTGCCCGACAGATTCCCCGAGGACTACGGGAGCCAGGAACATCTGCTCGAGGTTGCCGGCCTCGATCCGAAGGGTATTGCGCAATCGGTGCTCAAGCCATGAAAGTCCGCTACTCCTATCTCGGCCAGCAATTCGCCGATCCCGACCCGATCCTCGCCGAGATCAAGAAGCTGGTTGCGACCGGCGACTTCACGCTGGGCAAGCCGCTTGGCGAATTCGAGAAGCGCTTCGCCGACCTGATCGGCGTGAAGCACGCGATCGGCGTCGGCTCGGGCACCGATGCGCTCAAGCTGCCGCTGAAGGCCGTGGGCATCGGTCATGGCGACGAGGTCATCACCGCGGCCAACACCTTCATTGCCACGGTAGGCGCCATCGCCGAGCTGGGCGCCCGGCCGGTGTTCGTCGACGCCCTCGATAATTTCTGCCTCGACGTGTCCCAGGTCGAAAAGGCAATCACGCCCAGGACCAAGGCGATCATGCCAGTGCACTTCACCGGCGAGATGCCGGACATGCCGGAGCTCGTGAAGATCGCGAAGAAGCACAATCTGCCGATCGTCGAGGATGCCTGCCAGGCCATCCTTGCCGAGTGCGACGGCAAGCGTGCCGGCACCTGGGGCGTTGCCGGTGGCTTTTCCCTGCACCCGCTCAAGAATCTGAACGTCTGGGGTGACGGCGGCGTCGCCGTGACCAATGACGACGCCGTCGCGGCACGGCTGCGCCTGCTGCGCAATCACGGCATGGCAAACCGCGACGAGATCGAAATCCTTGGCTACAATTCCCGCCTCGACTCGCTGCAGGCGGTGGTCGGCAACTGGCTGATCCCGCAGACTGCCGACATCACCGCCAAGCGCATCGAGAACGGCGCCTACTACGACCGGCATCTCGGCCAGATCAGCGGCGTCAAGATTCCCTCGCGGTCGCCGCGCGTCAAGCGCGTCTTCCATCTCTATATGGTGTTCGCCGAGGATCGCGACGCGCTTCACAAGCACTGCCTGGATGCGGGCATTTCGGCGAAGGTGCACTATCCAATGCCGGTCTATCGCCAACGAGGCCTGAGCCACTTCGGTCACAAGCTGGGCGATTTCCCGGTTACCGACCGGCAGGCCAGTCAGGTGCTCAGCTTTCCCGTCGATCAACACCTGTCCCGCGAGGAGCAGGACCATGTCATCGAAACGGTCCGCGAGTTCTACGCTCGCCGACGCTAAGCCCGTCGCCTATGTCGACCTGAAGGCGCAGTTCGCCGACGATCGCGACGACATCCTCGCGACCGTCGAGCGCGTATTCGCCGATGGCAACTTCATCCTGGGTGATACGGTCGCTGCGTTCGAGCAGGCTTTGGCAAAGCAGTTCGGCTTCGACCATGTCGTGGCGCTGAATTCCGGAACCGACGCCCTGCTGCTGGCCTTGCTTGCCCTGGGCATCGGGCGCGGCGACGAGGTCATCACCCAGTCAAATTCCTTCGTCGCATCAGCGTCGGCCATCGTGCATGTCGGTGCCAAGCCGGTCTTCGTCGACGTCAAGCCCGACCAATGCCTCGATCCCGAGAAGCTCGAGGCGGCAGTGACGCCGCGTACGCGAGCCATCATGCCGGTCCATCTCACCGGCCGCGTGTGCGACATGCCCGCCATCCAGGCCGTCGCCGACCGGCATGGGCTGGCGGTGATCGAAGATGCGGCGCAGGCGATCGGCTCGATGCTGATGGACAAAGCGGCCGGCGCCTGGGGTGACGCGGCAGCCTTCTCGCTGCATCCGCTGAAGAACTTGAACGCCGCCGGCGATGCGGGTTTCCTGACGACCAAGCGCGCCGATGTCGCCGAGCGCGTGCGCCGGTTGCGTAATCACGGGCTGATCGACCGCAATACCGTGGCTGAATTCGGCATTAACTCCCGCCTCGACACGCTGCAAGCTGCCCTGCTGCTGCACCGCTTGACGAACCTGGAAGAGGTCACGAGGAAACGGCGGGACAACGCCGCTCGCTATCGGACGCTGCTCGACCTGCGGCACGTGTTCCATCCCCCGTGCCGCCAGGAGGAGTTCAATACTTTTCACACCTTCGTCGTTCAAGTGGACCGGCGCGACGAACTGCAGGCCTTCCTCAAGGAGCGTGGGATCGGGTCGGCGATCCACTACCCAATTCCCATCCATCTTCAGCCGGCGGCAAAAAGCTTCGACCGCAAGCCAGGTGAACTGCCCGTGACGGAGCGGCAGGCCGGCCGCATTCTGTCCTTGCCGATCCATCAGTTCCTGACGGAGGCGGATATCGAGCGGGTTGCCCGCACCGTCAACGGATTCTTTCGATGAGCGGCGGCTTCATCGCCGGTCATGACGACGTCCTCGGGACCGCCTTCCTGCGGGACGGGTACGTGATCAACCAGGTCGAAGACGCGGCTTCGCTGACGCGCATCCGCGATCGACTGGCGACGCTGGCCGCGGCCGAACTCGGCAAGGCATCGCCGAATGCGCCGCAGGATTTCCTCGACAACATTCACAAGCTCGTCTCGATCGAGAAGCTGAACGAATTCCGCGTCAGCCTGATCGGCAAGATCAACGCCGAGCCGTGGATGCGCGAGGCCTACTATCGGCTCGCCGAGAAGGCGCTGCATGCGCTGGTCGGCAATGAGCTCGCCATGCAACGGCGCGTCAACCTGTCGATCCAGCTACCGGACGACGAAAGCTCGCTGCTCCCAGCCCACGCCGACACCTGGTCCGGAGATTCGCCGTTCGAGGTCGTGCTCTGGCTGCCGATGGTCGATTGCTTCAACACCAAGAGCATGTTCGTGCTGCCGCCCGAGGTGAACGCACGTATTGCACCGTCGCTCGCCAAGTATGAGGGCGAGGGAATCGAGGCGCTGTTCCGCGAGCACGAATCGGAGTTCCGCTACCTCACGGTCAACTACGGACAGTATCTGCTGTTCGATCAGAACCTGATCCACGGCAACCGCATCAATCGGGAGAAGACGACGCGGTGGACCTTCAACTGCCGGTTCAAGGGCCTGTTCACCCCCTATGCCGACAAGAAGCTGGGCGAGTTCTTCGAGCCGATCACGTTGCGGCCGGCGACCCGCATGGGCCTTGCCTACCGGCCGCCCGGTAGTTTCCGTGGCTGATCGCAAGGGCTATCGCGGCTATATCGGCACGCGCCCGCTCAACGGCAGCCGCACGCCGCAGGCGGTGCAAAATCTCGTCGTTCGCGACTACGCGCAGCGCAACAAGTTGCAATACCTGCTGTCGTCCGTCGAATATTCAATGCCGAACTGCTATCTCATGCTGAACGAGGTGCTGGCGGAGCTGCCGAAACTCGAAGGCATGATCTGCTACAGTCTCTTCATGTTGCCGGCCGATGCCGACAGGCGGCTGGCCGTCTATCGGCGGATGTTGGAAAGCGGCGGCGTGTTGCACGCCGCCCTCGAGGTGCAGACGCTGAGGGGCGAAGGCGATATCCAGCACTGGGAGGATATCTGGCTGGTTCAGCAGGCACTTGCCTCGTCCCCGACGGTGATCTGATGGCTCGAATCGACTTCCTGCAGGACATGCACTCCAAGACGAAGCGCGACTATGTCGGCCGCGTCACGCAATACGACAAGACCGAGTGCGCCGTCGTCGCCAAGCAGTTCGGGGCCGACTACTGGGATGGCCCGAGGCAGTTCGGCTACGGCGGCTATCGCTATGACGGCCGCTGGCGGCCCCTGGCCGAGCGCTTGGCGGCGCACTACAACCTCAAGGCCGGCGAGCGGCTGCTCGATGTCGGCTGCGGCAAGGGCTTCCTGCTCTACGAGTTGAGCCAGGTCGTGCCGGGCCTTGTCGTGGAGGGGCTGGACGTTTCCGCGTACGCCCTGGCCAACGCGAAGCCCGAGATCCAGGAGAAGCTGCATCCCGGCACGGCCGACGCGCTGCCTTTTGCGGACAAGCGCTACGATGTCGTCGTGTCGTTCGGCACCTTGCACAATCTTCCTGTGGAGCGGGCGCTCAAAGCCTTCGTCGAAATCGCGCGGGTGAGCCGGGGCGCCCGCAATTACGTGATGGTCGAGTCGTTCCGCAATGAACGCGAGAAGACCAACCTCATGTACTGGCAACTGACGTGCGAGAGTCTCCTTTCCATCGAGACATGGGAATGGATTATGGGGCAGGCGGGCTACCGTGGCGACTATGGCTTCATATTCTTCGAATAGGCTGCTCCCCGGAGCCTCGCTCGGCTGCATATTGATCGAAAGCTGGAGTGACTGAAGATGGCACGTGCACTTGTCACCGGGGCGGCCGGTTTCATCGGCAGCCATCTCGTCGATCGACTTCTGGCGGACGGCCATTCTGTCATCGGCGTCGACAACCTTGCCTGCGGTTCGGACGTCAATCTGGCGGAGGCCATGCGCAACCCGTCGTTCCGGTTTCATGTCGCAGACGTTGCGGAATTCGGCCGGATCGCGCCGCATTTCAAGAACGTGGACTGGGTCTTCCATCTCGCCGCCCTTGCTGACATCGTACCTTCGATCCAGCAACCCGTTCCCTATCATCGCGCCAATGTCGACGGAACGATCGCCGTCCTCGAAGCGAGTCGCGCGGCAGGAGTGAAGCGCCTGGTCTATGCCGCGTCTTCCTCTTGCTACGGCATTCCCGATGTCTATCCGACGCCGGAACAGGCGCCGCCGCGTCCCATGTATCCCTACGCGCTCACGAAATGGGTGGGCGAGCAGTATGTGTTGCATTGGGCCCAGACCTACGGCCTGCCGGCGGTCTCCCTGCGCTTCTTCAACGTCTACGGGCCGCGTGCCCGCACCAGCGGAACCTATGGCGCCGTATTCGGCGTCTTCCTAGCCCAGAAACTGGCAGGTATTCCCTATACCGTTGTCGGGGACGGCACCCAGACACGCGACTTCACCTTTGTGACGGACGTCGTGGCGGCGGTGATCGCGGCCGCCGAAAGCGACGTCTCCGGCATCTCGATGAACGTCGGCTCCGGCAATACCTACAGCGTCAATCGCTTGGTGGAGTTGCTGGGTGGACCGGTGACCTACATTCCGAAACGACCAGGCGAGCCGGACTGCACCTTTGCCGATACCTCCCTGATCCTCCGCACCTTGAACTGGAGCCCCCGGGTTACCCTTGAGGAGGGGGTGCGCCGCATGTTGGAGAACATCGACTACTGGCGAAATGCTCCGGTGTGGACGAAAGAGCGTATCCATGACGCGACCGCTGACTGGTTCAAGTATCTCGGTCGCACTTCGTAGTCCCTGAGTCGTTCAGATCGTTGCCGAGCGCTCCTCGGGCGTAAGCGAAAGCTCGACCGAGACATGAGTCCGCGCCGATTCGGCGGCCGCCTCTATCACCGCCATGACTGCCAGCGCCTGAAGCGGTGTCACCACCGTCCCCATGGCGCCGTTCAGCGCATCGACGATGCCCCTGTAGTAAAGTCGCTGGTCGCCGGCCACGGCGGGCAAGGTGCGCGATGCGCCGCTTCCATCGAACACGACAAGAGGATCGGGATCATCTCCCCAACCCGGATCGCCGGGCCTCATGCCGCTGCGCAACTGGTGTTCCTGGCGATCGGCAAGCTGCTTGGCCAGGCTGCCTCCGGTCCCATGGACGGTGAAGCGGGCTGTGCCGCCGGCAGTCAATGAGCCCGTATGCAGGATCACACGTCGCTCCTGATAGTCGAGCACGACATGCGCCCAGTCGTCGGTCACTGCGCCCAAGCGCTGGCGCGCGAAATTACCCTGCACCCGGTCCGGCAGTCCGAAAAGCTGCAGGGCCTGGTCAACCAGATGGGGCCCGATGTCGAACCATGCACCGCTGCCCGGGCGCGGCTGCTCACGCCAGCGTCCCCAGACCTGCGGACGGAAGCGATCGAAGTGCGACTCGAAGTGCGTGACGTTGCCGACCAGCCCCTCGGCGATGGCCCTGCGTATGGTCAGGAAATCGCTGTCCCAGCGGCGATTGTGGAACGCCGACAGCAGCACGCCATGGCGCTGCGACAGAGCAATCAGCTCGCGAGCCTCGGCCAGATTGACCGTGAACGGCTTCTCGACGACGACATGCTTGCCTGCCGCAAGTGCCGACCGCGCGATCGACGCATGGCTGTCGTTCGGCGTGGCAATCACGACCAAATCGACCCGACCGGATGTGGCGATCGCCAGGGGATCGGAGTCAACCTCGACGTCCGGGAAGTCCGCACGCACCTTCACGGCGTCGCTCGACGCTATGGCGACGAGTTCGAGACCCGGCACCGCTTCGATCAACGGAGCATGGAACGTCCGGCCTGCCAAGCCGTAGCCGCAGAGGCCGATGCGAACGATGTTGGGAGGATCTGCCATAAGGGTCTCAGGGATTCCCAAGCCAAGCCTGTTCGCCACCCGCGGAAGAGGCATTTTCAGGGATGGATTCCAGCCAACGCGGCGTAGTGCGGGGAAAGGATTCTTCGGCTATTAGGCTTCTTGCCATGGACATGGATGCGCCCTCCCTGTACGCGAACCTAACAAGTGTGTGAAGCTGGCGGCTCCGGGTGGTTCGAGGATCTTCTTCTATCGGATTGAATCTGCAGTGTTTAACATGCTTTTGATCGAAAGCGACTGGTTCGCTTTCCGCGAGACACCTTCCAGCCTCCTCACCAGAACCGGGATCGAGCGGGCCCCCGGGTTGCCAGGCGGGCAGGATGCCCTTCAGCCCGAGGCCCACATGCTCAGCCTGCGTGGTTCCAAATGAAGACTTGTCGCCTTTGCACCAGCAAAAACCTGACTGATGTCATCGATCTCGGCGAAATGCCGATCGCCCATCGCATGCGGAAGCAGCAGGACGAGACCGAGCAGCGCTACCCGCAGCGCTATGCGCTGTGCCGCGATTGCGGACTGATGCAGATAGCGGACCCGATCGATCCCGAGGAGCTCTATCGGGATTTCAACTTCTGCTTCTCCGGCTGGAAGCCGCAGCCACATATTGCGGCGGAATTTGCGATGATATCGCGCACATCGCCGGGAAAATCGATCCTGGAGATCGGCAGCAACGACGGCTTGTTCCTGATCGAGGCCCGCAAGAGCGGCTTCGGCCCCCTTCTCGGCATCGAACCCAATCGGCTCGCGACCGAGCAGGCGCGTTCGGGCGGCCTGTCGATCGTCAACGAGATGTTGACGCCAGCGCTTGCCGCGGACCTTGTGGCCAAGCACGGCAAGTTCGACACCGTCGTTGTGCGGCAGGTGCTCGAGCACTTGCTGGACATCCCCGGCTTCTTCACGTGTGTCGACCTGCTCCTTGCACCGCAAGGTATCCTGTTTGTCGATGTGCCCGACGTCGAACAAGGCATGCGCAGCGGCGACGCGACAATGCTTTGGGAGGAGCACGTCAACTCCTTCACGACGCCCGTCCTCGAAAGTGCGCTGGCTCGCTTCGGTTTCACGGTCGTCGAAAGCGAGCGATACAACTTCTCCGGGGGAACGATCGCCGTCGCCGCCCGCCGTGCCGCCGCCCAAAAGACGCACCTCGATCTCGAGAAGCACCTGGCGCTAGCCGGCAAATTTGCCGAGCGTGTCGAGGGTTACCAGAAGAGGCTGAAATTCGTTCTGGACCGGGCACGCAGCGCCGGCTTTGGCGTCGTCCTCTACGGAGCGGGCAATCGCGCTTGCACACTGACCAATTCGGGAGACCTCAAGGGGCTGATAGACTACGCAGTGGACGATCAGGTAGAGCGGCAAGGCCTGTTCATGCCAGGAACGGGAATACCAGTCCGACCGTCGGCGGCGCTTGCACAGGAAAGCCGGCCGTTTCTTTGCCTCCTCGCCGTGAACAACGAACACGAGGCGAAGGTGGCCGCCAAAGTACGAGAGTTCGCCCGAGTTGCTGCTCACACCTTTACCAGCTTGTCCCCGGCAGATATCCACGCGGAACTGGATCGTGTCTCGGCTCTGCTCGACCGCGAAAGTGCATCATGAGCAATCCGCCGCCCGCGGGAAAGCTTTACTCCTACTACCGCGATTCGGGCATCTCGCCGACTTTCGGCTCGCTGCAGACCGAAGCGGATCTCGATCGCTTTTGCGAGCAACGCGCGCGACTCTTCGCACTGAAGCTGCAGATGCCGCCCGAGATGTTCCGACATGCACGGCTGCTGGAGTTCGGACCGGACACCGGAGAGAACGCGCTCGCGTTCGCGCGCTGGGGTGCTCGCATCGAGCTGGTCGAACCGAACACGTCGGTGTGGCCCCAGCTGCAGGCCTATTTTCGTCGCTTCGGGCTTGAAGACCGACTGCTCGGTCTCCATGACAAGCCGATCCAAGAGTTCGTGCCGGCAGATCAGGCAGACATCGTGGTCGCCGAAGGGTTCATCCACACCGTCAAACCGGACAAGGAGTGGATCGAGGTCGTGCGCAAGGCGGTTCGGCCCGGCGGTTACCTGATTCTGTTCTACTACGAACGTCGTGCCCTCCTTATGGAGGCTTTCCACACCGCGCTCTACCGCGAGTATTGCCGGTTGATCGGCCAAAGGGGTCCCGATGTGGCTCGCCGCCTCTATGGCGCGAAGTGGGACGCGATCGCCCATGTCAGGCGATTCAACTCATGGGTCATGGACGTTCTCGAAAATCCGTACACGCGCTCACAATTCACTTTGGACGCACCGCGTCTGGTGCAAATGATGGCCAAGTCGGAGTTCGAGCTTCACCAGTCGTGGCCTCGGTATCGGGATGATCTCAGGATGCTGTGGCACAAGACACCGGAGTCACCAGGGTCGATCGCAACGGAAGTGACCCACCACTTGCAGCGCAGCGCACTCAGCCACTCGCTGGGCCGGACGCTCTACTGTATCGGTGACGACGCCAGCGTCGCCGCGATTGCCGGCCAGATCGACAGGCTCCTTCAGACGGTCGACCGGGCGATGGAGGCGGGCGGTCGCCAAGTGTGGACATCAATTGCAGAGGGCTTCCTGGGCCTGCAGGCAAGCATCGACCGCGACAATGTGATCTACGCCCCGTCGGCAGACGCCCGCCGTTCGGTAAAGGCGATGCTCAACTCTGCCCACCGCTGCGCGACTCTGGTGGCAGCTGGCGACGCAATCGAATTAGCCGCTTTTGCCAACGCTGATCAGCCGTTTGTATCTTTCTGGGGGCAGCCGGCGCACTACGCCGTGTTCAGAAAGCGCGCTACGACAAACCTTTAGATTCAGCCGCTTAGCTTAGGGGCTATCGAGCATGTCGTGCACCGTCTGCTGGGGCTGCCTATGACTTGCAAAAAGAACTTCTGTAGGAGAGGATGTATACTGCCGAGCGTGATAGTCGATTTGCCGCTATGGGTACAATAAACTAGCCAAAGAGGATAGGTCGCGGGGATGCCTACCCAATGGGATCGCGGACGCGCATATTGGGAGCAGGCCGGGTCGGAAGGCTACGGCTCAAGAATGTACGTCAGTGGCTCGGTTGAACGGCACGTCTTGGGCAGGATGTGGCGGTTGTTACTCGAAGTCGCGCGCACAATAGGAACTCCCTCCACCGGAGCCGTCCTCGACATGGGTTGCGGCGATGGCGCCTTCGCCAACCACGTGCTGGCCAGTAACTACAGGGTAGTGCGTGGCGTCGACTTCGCTGAGCAGTCTATCGCGCGGGCTAGGAGGAACGCGGCAAGTTCATCGACCTTTGACGTTGTGGACATCACTAAACCCCTCGCTCTCGGCACGTTCGATGCGGTATTTCTGGTCGGCAGCCTGCATCACGTGAAAGCAGCGGCGCCGGAGATCGCGAAGCAACTACGCGATGTAGCGCCGCGAATAATAGTCCTCGAGCCGAACGGCGCGCACCCACTGCGCAAGCTGCTTGAACTTACCCCTGCCTACCGACGCGCCGGAGAGGACAGTTTCACGGCCGGGCAGATCGAGATAATGTTCGAGGAAGCTGGTTTCATGTGTGCCGATCACCGGCGAGTGAATCTGTTCCCAAACTTCACGCCGGGACCAGTGTTCAAGGCTCTCGCGGGGCTGGAACGGATCATCGAGCGCTCGCCGCTTTTGCGCCGCGCCTGCACGGTGAATCTTTTCGGATTCACGGCCTAAGAAGTCGCGGCACTTACAGCCGAGCTACTGCGAACGCCGTCAAATCGGCCTGTCCGCTATCAACACGATTCGCGCGAAGCTCCTGCCAACGCAGCGGATTGCCGACGAAGCCGCTTGGAAGCACAGCAGTGCGTTCGAATGAGATCTTAGCAGCGCCCGTTGAATCTCCTCCCCGGTTACTATAGCGTTTGGTAACTTTCTCAATCTCTGCTTTGTGTGGGGAGCGGGTTAGTTCCCCTTTGGCCCGAGAATTTTTCTGAGCGATGATTCTTACGAATACAGGGTTCAGAGCGGTGATTTCCGTACTGTTGCTCTGCGCCGCTGTCGCCTATCTGGTTACGCGCGACGAGTGCTGTTCGGTGGATTCAAAGCTGCTACTTGCGGCTGTGGCCACCCAGCCGGTCTGTATGCTGATTATTGCGACGGTGGCGTGGCGCTTTATCCTGCTCGCGCAGCCGCTGCGTCCTGGTTTTTGGTCGAGTTTGAAGGCCAGCATGCTGGCAACCGGACTGAACATCATAGCCCCTGCCCGCGGTGGCGACTTTGTCAGGCTTACTTATCTCCGGCAGCGCGAGGGCACGCCGCTCGGTACGGGTTTGTCCATTTCGATCATTGAACGCGTCGCTGATCTGATCGTGCTCTCCGCGATGGCGATCATCGTTGCCAGTTTGGTATTGCAGTCGCAAATCATCGTACCGATCGTCGCGATCGCTGCACTCGGCGTCGGATTGATTGTGCTCTCAGTGCTGTTGCCGCTCTGGATCGCGATCTTGCGCAGGATTTTCCCGACCGCCATGGCGAATTTTCTCGCTTCGGTCATGATGGAAACCGCGGCCCGAATTCGCGACGGAAAAATTTTCCTCGCCCTCGCCGCTTCCGCGCTCTACATGGTGCTGGGCTTGGTTGCTACCCTGATCTTTTTCCGTATCGCGACAGAACAGGAATTCTCGCTCACCATTGCGGCGATGGTTCTTGTTTTCGCGAGCCTTGGCGGTGCGATTCCAATTCTTCCCGGCGGCCTTGCAACGTTCGAAGCCGGGGTCATCGCGGCCCTGATGTATGGAGGATATTCGGCAAGCGACGCGCTGAAGCTGGCGGTCGTCTATCGCCTTCAACAGTACGCACTGACGACGCCTCTCGCGCTGCTGATCGCTTCCCGAGAGCGCGTTGGGCTGAGCGCTATGTTTTCCGAAATGTACCGACTTTTTACAATGCGGCGTACGCCGCCAGACCCAAATCACGCTTCTTCTGCGAATGAAAAGCTTTAAGTCACTCGACCGCGAGGCGGCGCAAGGCAAGCCTGCCGAGATCGAAATACCGATGGCCATGCGCCAGTCTGCCGCGCGCCCTTGGCTATGAGCATTTCTGGGACGCCAGGGCAGACAGGTCAGCTGCTCGACGGGATCACCATCTGCATCCCGGCATTCAATGAAGAAGCCGGGCTGCAATCGACCGTAGAAGACCTGCTGCGAGCGGCCGGCCCCAGGCTGACGGACTTTGAGATACTCATCGTCGATGATGGGAGTATCGATGGCACCAACGCCATCGCTCGGAGGCTCGTTACTGCTGAACAGCACGTGCGGCTTCTCACCAGCGATAGTAATCGCGGCATGGGCGTTTCCTTGCGGGTTGCCATCAAGAATGCTCGCTTCAAATGGTTTACCGGGCTGCCGGCGGATTTCAGCTACGACGCTGACAGCGTGACCGACGTGATCAGTCAGTTCGGTCGGGCCGGCATAGTGTTCGGCTATCGCGTCAATCAGCGCGAAGCGCGACCGCTCCACAGGCGCATCCTCTCGCGCATGTTCAACGCCTTTGCGAGTCTGATCGCTAGGCGGCACGTACGCGATATCCATGGCTTGTTCATCTACCCGACCAGCGAGCTGCGAACGCTGAAGCTGACCGAAGAGCGCTATGCGATCTGCCTCGAGATGGCGATCAAACTGTTACGCAAGGACCTAAGCGTTATTCAAGTTCCGGTAAAGCTGCGACCGACAACGAGCAATACCAGTGGCGCACTCAATCCGCGAACCGCCCTTCATGTTGCGCGAGTCTTTGTCAAGCTGATATTCTCTCGCTCGTAAAACGTCCGTCCTAGTCGCGCTTCGGGGAACAGCAGAGAGCGAGCAGGTAATGCGCCATCTTGTGAAACCCGGTGTGCACCACCTCGTCGTTCATGCTGAACAGGAAGACGTTGCGGAAGTGCTTCAGCATCACGGTCCGGAAATCCGGGCCGGATTTGCAATTGACGTGGCCTTCGCGGCTCGGCGGTGAGGCGTAGGCTTGGGATTCCAGTGAGGGAATACCAACGATCGCCGCGCCATCGTCCTCAAGTGAAGCTACTATGTTTCTCAGAAAGCGATCCTCTCGGTCCGGCTCGATGTGTTCGAGAACGTCGAGCAAATAGATCGCATCGAAGCGATCCGGATAGGGACCGTCGAGCATGTCGTGCACCGAGGCTTTCAGGGGCCAGGCGGACTGTGAGCGCGACTTCAGGTCCGCCACGAACAGGGGTTCGACGTCGATTGCCGTCACCTGGCCCTCTGGCCCGACTGCCTGCTGCACTATGCGGGCACCGAACCCGTCACCGCAGCCCACCTCGAGCACGCAGCGTCGGCCCTCGAACATCTTGGCGACGAACTTGTAGCGCGCCAGGGTGAAAACCAGTCGCCGGGGATCGTCGTGCCATATCTGATTGCTCATGAGACCAAAACACTCAATCCCATGCTGCTCCCGAATCTCCAGCACAACTTGATTTGCGGGATCGAGCGTTCTTGAACCGCCGCTCAAGGCAAGTCCTCGGGCCGAATGTCCTTCTTCGCCGGCGCGTTGGAAACTGCGCCACCGTAAGTCCTAAGGGGAGTAAAGAAGTCATTGGCGAGGACGTCGCGGATCCGGGTCATCGGGCCCTCGGCCACGCTGACCCAGCCGAGCGTGGCATACTTGCGGGTCGTGACCGCCATGGTCGGCTTGTAGACCGTAGACATCGCCAGCCGTCGACCCGCCCCCCGTCCTGCAGTGCCGTGCAACAATAACGGATGAAACATGATGGCATCGCCAGGCTCGAGCCCGTCGAGAGCGATGCAGCCGCTCGCATCGAAATCGTCGATCGGAGCAAGTCTCCGGTTCCGGTTCGGCAGCAAGCCCCAGAGGTGCGATCCCGGCACCACCGCCAGAGTGTTCTTGGATGAGGGCTTGCTGATCGCAGTCCAGACTGTCAGGTCGTCAATGCCGGAGCCCGACCACATCTCCTGATGCAACGTCTTGTAAGTGACGGGGTTGAAGTCTCGCTCGTCATTGATCCAAAGGTTCTGATGGTTCAGCATTTGCAGATCCGGGCCGAGAATCCGCGTCAGGACTCGTACTAGCCTGGGCGCCTTGGCGATATCCATGATCTGCCGTCTGCAAGGAGACTGCTCAACAATCAGACGGCTGATCTCGAAATAGGGTATCGAGGCGCCTGGATTGCGGTCTGAGAACTTCTTGCTGACGAACTCGATGGCTTCATTGACAGCCTGCTCGGTCGCGCGGACCAACGTCGGGTCGGCAGCGGCGGCAACCGCGACGAAGCCGTTCTCCGCGAACGATTCGGTGAGCCCGGCGGCATCGGGTGCAAAACGATGAGGCGTCACGTCTGCGCTGCGAGGGCCAACCAGTGACGCCCCGGCGGCCGCTTGTTCCTGTGATTTTGGCAATGTATTCGGTGCCCTGATCTGAAGTGTTACCTATTTCTGGCACGCAAGATAATGAGAAGGCCTATGCGCAGCGTCAAGGATGTGTCGCCGGTCTTCTAAGGCGCGTGCTCAGATCGCCGGCGTCGGAAGATAGGTCGTATGCCCAGAGGTTAGACGGCCGGCGATCGCCTGTGACAGCGTCGGCTCGAGGGCTACATAAATCCGCCCGCCGGGGGCTACGTCGCGCGGCGATAGTACTGGGCGGCCCAGATAGCGGCGGCCGATCCGGTTCTCGTCCTCGTCAACAAAGTAGTCAACATTCTTCTCTAGCACATTGAAAAGCCAGGTGCCGCCGATTGAGGTACCGAAAATGCCGACACGGTCCCGCTCAGCGAAGCGTATCGCGTGGTCGGCCACATTGCCTAGCCAGGCGACGGCGCGTTGAAGCGTCCGCTTGACCACCTTCAAGTCACGCTGCGCGGGCGCCGTGGCCGCTTCTTGCAGGTTCCGCGATGCCAGGGCGATCGTCTCGCGCGGCACGCAGGCGCCCGTGAGCGCGGCTACCGCGAGTCCGGAACGCTCCAGGAGGCGGACCAGGCTCGCCGGCTCGAAATGGCAGACGTGATCGGCAATCACCAAGTCGAAGGGATTGTCGCACCAGTGCGGCACGTCGATGAGCACACGGCCCTTCGGCGCCAGAGCCTGGCATGCCTTCGAAAGCAACGTCGCCGGCTCGACGACATGCTCCAGCGCATGGATCATCGAGACCAGGTCGAGGTCCTCGGGTAGCGGATCCCGCTCGGCATGAAGGAAGGCATTGAATCCCGGAATCCGAGCGAGCGCCGCAGCATGGCGGTCGTCAAAGTCGACGCCGATCTTGAACCATTGGGGATACAGGTCCGCAAACGCGGCGATGAACGCGCCGTTGCCGCAACCGTAGTCAAGCAGCCGTCCAGTCGGCCCTAGCGCCGCCTGGGCGCGTAACCACTCGACCACTTGAGCCGAGCGGCCGCGGGTCAGGCCGGCCGCGTTGGCGACACGCTGCTCGACGCCGCCGCTCTGGTGATAGACCTCGTATTGCCGGTAGATCTGCCCGGCTTCATCGAGCCAGCGGCTGGACACAATCTTCTGCACACCGCCGCATTCGGTGCAGAAAGCAAGCTGACCGCCGGCGGGCCAAGGTTTCACGTCGGAAGTGACCCTCGGTAGTGGCCGGTAGGCTTCGATCTCCTCCAGGCAATCCGCGCCACATATCTGGCATCTGTTCCTGGCCGGTCGGGCATCAGTTTCCATCGAGTGCAGCCCGCCTCGGAAAAACGCGAGCAAGCATCTCGAGCGGATCAGGGGGCTCTATGCCGAACTCCGAGATCAGCCGAGTGCAGTCCATCGAGGAGTAGTGCGGCAGCGACCCCGGAGGCATGCCGTCCGCCGCTGCAGGTACGGGCTGCAGCAGAGACTTGTCGAAGCCCAGCCGGTCGGCCAGCCAGCGCGCGACTTCGTCGTACATCATGTCTCGCTGGGCACTGACCTGGAGCACACCGCTTGCCCGGCGGACTGCGGCAGCAACCATCACGCGGACGAGGAACTCATGTGTCAAGGGCGCGACGGGCATGTCGTAAAAAGGTGTAATTGTGAGTCCCTTCTCGAGGCTGTCAATCCAGCCTCGTAATACCGGGGTCGATCGGTCTACACATTTGGTGGTGCGGACCACCAGCCCCCGTTCCCCTAGGGACAGGATGTGGTCCTCGACGGCCAGTTTTTGGCGGCCGTATTCAGTCCGAGGCGTGCGTCGCTCGTTGAAGCGTCGCCGAGGCGCGTCGCCGTCAAAAACCAGACTTGTGGAAAGGTACTGGATGTAGGCGCCACGCTCGGCGAGCTGGTCGATCAAGGCCACGGTCCGGTCAACGTTGATCGCCCGCGTGCGCTCGGGTTCCTGCTCGCAGACCGCGAGTCGCGCCTCTCCGGCAAGGAAAAACACCGTATCGACTCGCGAGGGCAGTACCCATTCGCTGGGCTCGTCAGCCAAGTCGAGATGTATGCTGTCCAAGTCAGGCGGCGCGGAGCGCCGGGTCGTGAACTGCAGCGAACGCGCGAAGGGGTGCAATTCTGCCTTGAGATAGGTGGCAATGGCGCTATCCCCGCCTATTGCCACGGTCCGGCCGAGATCCTGATCGCCCCAATCCGTATCGGCTTCGAGTTCCGAGGTGCCAGTCGTGTTCGAGTCTTCCATTGGCGACGGCATCGTCGAACCCTTTGACTAGTTCGTCAGGACATGCATTTCTTGACTAGATCGCTATAACATGCAGTTACCACAAGAAAATGACGGCAGCAGCTACTTGGGTCAAGCGAGCCGTCGCTTTAGTATCTATGCACATGTGGTACGAGAGCCTCGATACGGCTCCTTCCGGGTTTCATGTCAGACCGCGGTGCAATGCTAGAATGAGCGTAGCCAAGTCGGGCAAACTTAGGTGGATTGAACTAGTGCGTTCTGGGGGGGCACAGTGCCGAGCCACGGGGCTAAGATTATGGACGATGCCGGAACCTTGATCGACCTCAGCCACTTCCATGCCGACGGCTACCAGATCGTCGGGGGCATCCTGCCGGAAAACCGGATCAGCGGCATTCGCTCGTTACTCGAGAGTGAAATGGACGAGGTCCTGCTACGACTATCCCGTCACGGAATCAACGGCAGCTTGGGCGATATCGTGGCCGCAATCGATCGGTGCGTATCGGAGACGCCCGCGGCAGAGATGGAGTTCGAGTTCTCCACTTTATTGAGCGGCCATTTCCCGCTTCAAGTACGCCTCTCCGAAGTCCTCTGGTCGGTCCCTCTGTCGGATCAGGTTCAGGAGTTGGCCCGGGCAGCTTTGCGCTCGCGCAGGATATATCTGCACATGCCATCGGTCGCTCGCTTCGTCTTCCCGAGGAACAGCCACGCGGCGGTGCCAGCTCATCAGGACATCAGCTACAATGAACATATGTCTGATTTCATAACCATGTGGGTGCCGCTCGTACCTATCGACGATGATTGCGGTGGCGTCGCAGTCTACGAGCAAACCAAGGATACCGAGATAATGCTGCGGGATGCGGTGCGTGAGCTTTGGCTGCCTGCGATCGAGACCCAGGGCCTGAAACGGGTACGGTGCAGCCCGATGAATCCGGGAGACGTGCTGATCTTCGGGCCGCGGTTGATCCACGAGTCGGTCGCCAACGTTTCCAACCGTGTCCGCCTCAGCGTTGAATACCGGTTCTTCGGGGAAGGCACCGCCTCTACCAAGCACTTCCTTGACCTGCAAACGGGCCGCGTGGTCGACCCGCGGCCGGGCGCCTGACCGATGGCTGACGATCCGCCGCAGGCCGCCGGCAGCTTCGATGCCGGACACGGCTTCAAGCAGAGCGTGAGCGATTCGGAGCTCGAAGGCCTCATTGAACGGCATTGCGCCGAGCATGACTTGGCGGCCCTGGATGGGGTGAAGCTATTCCCTGTCCTGGCCCGCCGCCAATGGCTCAAGCGGTTCCTTAGCCACGTCGAGTTCTTCAAGATGAGTCTCGACGTGCCGGGCGACATCGCCGAGCTCGGCGTGTACAGGGGCCTTGGTCTAATGACATGGGCCAACCTCCTTGAAGCATACGCCATCGGTAATCGTAGCAAGACTGTCTACGGTTTCGACAATTGGCGAGGCTTCGGCCGGCTGTCGCCGGAGGATGGACAGGAAATCGAAGACGCGGGCAAGCAGGCTGGCGGCTTCTCGCCAGGGCGCTTTCGCCAGGAACTGGAGAGCGCGATTTCGATCTTCGACTCCGACCGCTTCATTCCGCGCAAACCGCGGATCAAGCTTATCGATGGCAATATCGAGGAGACCGTACCTGCCTTCGTTCGCGATAACGACGGAGTGCGGTTTTCCCTAGTGCATTTCGACTGTGATCTCTACGTGCCGACCAAAGCCGCGCTCGAGGCATTGTGGCCGGTCATATCTCGCGGCGGTATCGTGCTGTTTGATGAATACGGGATTCCCGACTGGCCGGGCGAAACCAAGGCGGTCGACGAGTTCCTGGCCGACCACCCTGAGGTGCAGCTCCGGACCCAGTCCTGGACCAATGCGCCGGCGGCCTACCTGATCCGGCCGTAGCGAAGGCTAGCCTGGCCGGGACGTTCCGGCCGTGGGCATCTCGAGCCGGCAAGGATCGACACAGCCTCGGCGCACCTTCGGCCACAGCCGCTCTAGTCCCTCCCAGTAATAGAAGCGCTCTGGGCGGGTTGCCGTGATGGCGCGCGCCTCGGCCATCTGGCTGACGAGACTATCAGGAACACGACCGCGGCCGCGCCCTTTCCAGGTAAGTAGGGCGAAATCGTCGTTCTCATACAGCAGGTCGAAGGTTTCGGCGAGCCGCTCGGATTCGAACAGTCGACTGAGGCCCCAAGCAAAAAAATCGTGATTCCCCTTCTCGTAGTAGAAATAGTCGATTCCTGATTGCTGCAAGAGTTTGACGGCTTGCTCTGGCGGTCCGAAGACGATCTCCACGAAGTGCGGTGCCAGTGCCGACTGGTAGTGATGCACGAAGCGGTTGGGCGACAGGAACAGCGCTCCGAGGCAAGGCACGGTCGACATATTGGCGTTGATCGGCAGGACCCGCGCTGCGGGCGGCAGCTGCGCGTCGATCTCCAGGCATCGTTCTGGTATCCAAAGGTGGTGGGTCATCGTCGCAGCGGCGCCATTGAGACCGGCAAGGTACCTCAGGCGCACCCAGGATCCCTCGAGGCCGAGGCCCACTGATGGGCGAACCGCAACGGCCATGTCGGCGACGGCCAGGACGATCACCGACAAGGACGCAAGCCTGGTCCAGTCGACGCGTCTTTCCCGATCGGCTGCGCTGTGCGAGCGATAGCGGATGGTTAGGTGTGCGAGCCGATCGAGCCAGCCTGCGACAAGCATCGCCAAGCCGAGCGCCGGCAGAAGTGAGAGCAGACCAATGAAGTATAGCATCCGGTGCAGGCTCGGCTGGTTGGTCAGCGCCAGAAGAAAGACCGCCAAACCGTAGGACGCCACAACAACCGCAAGGATGCTCAGCATCGGCCACTGCGACTGTCCCGAGGCCGACCAGAGGTCGAGTCGCCAGGATGCAGGACGATAGCCGAGCACCCGGGCCAGAGCGACCCCAATGCCGGCCAGCGTGATGCCGCCGGCGAGCCACAGGAATGGGTGGAGCAAACTGATCGGCTGTCGGGCAATCAGCTCCACCAGTCGAGACGGAATCGTCCAGGGATCGATGCCCGAAATCGAATCGATCCTCTGGATTAGGTAGATATACTCGATCAGGAAGGGGGAGAAGAGCTCGGATACTCTGTGGAGATCGGCGTAAGGCGCCCAGACCTCCCAAGGATAGATGCCGGGGACGCCGACCACGGCTCGGTCGATCGCAAGCGACGCCAGCGTCGCCATCATCGCGGCCATACCGGCGACAAAAGGAAAGACCAGATCGCCAGGTCCGTTCCTGTCGCGGCGAGCTAGAACGCAAATCAGGGAGACGGAGAGTGGAAGCGACAGGAACGTCACGAGAGGTGCCAAGAGGACCGGAACCGCTATGGCGTTCACAAGCAAGGCGCGTTTGAACGACCGCGACAGCGGCGGTCGCTCCACGACCACCCTCGCAGCTAAGTATACCAAGAAAAGCACAAGGCAGGCATAGAGCGAGTGATACTTACCCGGATCCACCGTCCCAAGGCCGGCGAGCAGGGCAGCCGCGGCGAACAGGTCGCCGAGCACCGTCGGCACGGAAGGCAGGTTGCGGAAGACCGCGCAGGCAGAGGCAAGGAGCCAAACGAGGCGCCCGAACAGGATGGCCGTAAATCCGACGAGGACCATCGACAGCGGCTGTGCCAGCAATGGGGCCGTGAAGCTCGTCATGAACAAGAAGAGACCGTTCCCCCTGCCCGTAAAATAATCAGCATAGCGTGGATCGCCGGGTGCCAGCAATGTACTGGCCGAGCGGGCCACGTCGGCGTAGTAGCCGACATAAAGCTGCAGTGTATCACCAGAGTCGACGTTGATGGGCAGGCCTCTCCAAATCACGACCCAGGCGGTGCCCAGAAGCAGCACCCAGCGCGCGGCACATGCGACGGGCCGCAAGTGCCACTGCCCCAGCGAGGCTGGCTCGTCCACGAGATCGGAGGCTGTGAGCCAGGTACGGAGCGCCGTGAGAGCACCCTGTCTGATGGCGAACCAGATTCCGGCCATGAACAGCGGCGCGGTAATGATCGGTCGGAGAAGCCCCGCAAAGCCGAGGATTGTCCCCGCCAGCAGCAATGTGCCAAGGCCCGCCATAAGGCGCACTGTGGACACGTCGAAGTTCCTTTCTTCGCTGCCGCCGCCACCGACTACGAGGCCGCCCACGGAAATCAGGAACAAAGGTAGGAAGGCTATGACAATGCACTGCGACACACTCAGCAGGATCGCTTTCAGCCCGCCTTCGAAGTACGCAGCCTGATAGTCGATCAAGAATTGAAAGAATACTAAGGCCCCAGCCAAAAGAAGTGCGGAAATCGTAAGACTTCTGTTCAGACCATATTTCATACTAGCACTTGCTCTTTCCAAGTCGTGTCTTGGCGATAGGGCGCTTCTCATGGTCCATCTCAGTCTCCTCGCGACAAATTGAGTCCTTCATCGCATGGCTCAGGCGATTGATGGCGTCGTGTTGCACTAGGCCCATCGTGCTTGGCAATGAACTGCTTCGCTACGATGTCGAGCGCATCGCTCTAGCGACCAACAATCAGCCTGCAACCGCCGCCTGAAGGATCAGGCCGTCATCAACTTCTGGCAATAACTCTTGAAGCTATCCCCGTCCGATTGCTACAGTAACTTTGTGCGGGGCGGTATTGTTTCGGGGTAATTCAGTTCGCTTTTAGCCCGAGAAATTGCTGAGTGATGCTTCTTACAAATACCGAGTTGAGAACGGCGATTTCCGAATTGTTTGGATTGCTTACGAACCGGCATGCCCCGCCTGCCCCAACTCCCACATTCTCCACGAATGAAGAGCGTTAGGCCACTCGATCGCGAGCGCGCGCAACGAAAGCCTGCCGAGATCGAACGCCGGTACGAACGGGCATTGACCATCGTCGTTCCGGCACTCAATGAAGCCGCCAGCATTCGCGAAGTCGTCAATGGTTTGGTGCGCGTCGCAACGGAATGTCTCGACCGATTTGAGATCGTGGCCGTCAACGACGGCAGCGCCGACGATACCGGCACAATTCTCGACGCACTGAAAAAGAAGATTCCCGAACTTACGGTCGTGCATCACACGCAACGCCAGGGTGTCGGTACCGGCTTTCGAGCAGGGCTCGCGCTGGCGACCACGCCCTTCATCACGGTCGTTCCAGGTGATGGCGCCTATCCGCCGGAAAATCTGCGAACAGTGTTCAAGATGGTCGGTAGCACACGGCATATCGGTTCGGTACGCATGAACCAACTCTCTGCCCGCGGGTCGTTTCGCTCGTTCTATTCGTGGGCATACAAATTCGGTATCGGCTGGCTACTCCAGCTACCTGTCAACGATCTTCACAGCCTTCATATTTACGCCGTCGAATCGTTGCGGAAGACGCCGCTGGCGCAGGACGGCTACCTCTATGGCATTGAAGCACTTTCGGCCGCCGACATTGATCCTCATGACTTGAGCGAAACGGGGGTAGCGCTTGCGTCTGATCGGGACCGCGCGAATCGCTCGCTACACCTCTCGACCGTGTTGGATTTGCTTTCTGCGCTCGGCGGTCTTTCCCATCGCCTGTTCGCGGGTTTGAAAGCACGCGGGCTGCTGGCGTTTCTGGCCGCCTATAGTTTGGTTTTGGTGCTGGTCAGCCTGCAGTTCAGCGAGATACCGTATCTTCAAGACCTGGTTCCAAAAGCCGCAAGGCCGCCCACTTGGTCTTATCTCGCTGGGACGCTCGCCACGCTCCCGGCGATCGTCCTGCTTCCGCTGACATTTGGCTTGCTGCTGCTTTCGCTATTCGATCGCAAGAACAATATTCCCCGCCCATCGGACGACCACATTGTGCTGTCGATCATTGTGGGCGCAGCCTCAATCATCCCGCTTGGCACGTTACTCGGGTCCGCCGGCTTGCTGCAACAAGCCATTCTTGTGCCGGCGTGCCTGGCTGTCGTCTGGCTCGGATTGCTGCGGCATCCCGGCGCGCTTCGTTCGTTTTCCGACTACGTGCTGCTTCGCGGCGCCACCAGAAGCACTTTCGTCGTATTGACGCGCCTGGCCGTGCTCTGCGCACTTCTGCTCGTTCTGTTCGGGAAGGCTTTGCCGGCGGATATCTTGTCGACGGACGTGATGCAGATTTACTACGCGTTTCTTGCGCGCGTAAAGGCGGCCGGCAACTTCTGGATCGACCCATCCACACCCGATCTGTCCGATTTCCTTGTCGGTCGCGGCAACGGGCTGCACCTGATTTTTGCCACCATGTTTCACCCTTACATCGGCGGCCTGATCAGCTTTGCGTATATCTGCGGAATTCTGCTCATCGTCCGGCAGACCGGCGCGATGCTATTCTACGGAACGCTGGGAAACCAGATCGACTTACGCCAAAGCGTATGGCTGGCGACTCTCGATCTGCTTGTACTTGCGACACTGATGTCGACGCTCTTGCGCGTCGAGTTCCCCAAGTATCACCTGCAGCTCGGATTCTTCGTTGCAGCAGGCCTCTACCTTCTCGTGCTGCGACTTTGTCATAGAACGAATGCAGGGAGCAAAATATTGCTCGTAGTGGCAACAGCGCTCGCCTTCGCACTACCTTTCATTGTCCCGCAATATCTCGTATTCGCTGGCATTTTCCTGGGTGCCGCCACCGTAGTGGGACTCCCGCAACGAGACTGGAAATTTGTGTTAGCTACCATTGGCGTGGGATTCATCGCCGGCCTCGCCTGTCTTATGTCGTTGATGATCAATTACGTCTATGTTGGCATTCCCGAACTGTATCCCACATCGACCTTTGTCAGGTTCGCAGATGCAGAGCGGTTCGGACGATCGTCGAGCTTCGAAATCTGGCGATATATATATCTGGCTCAGAATCTAAACGAGCAAGCTATTGAGGTCGGCCAGAGCACTGTCGAACGACTCGTGAAGTTCCTCCACGGAACGCTGGTCAATGTAATGCTGCTCGGCTCGGCGGAACTGCGCGAATGGGTCCTCCAATGGGTCGACTATCACTGGAAGTGGCTTGCCGCCGATCCCTGGTTTGCCGTCGCCTGCCTCTCTCCCCTGATCCTCGTCACGCTCATCGCCCTGTACAAACCGCGCGCGCAGATACTTCTCATCACCATCGCCGTATTGCTGCTTACTGCCCCGGTCGCCTATGTCGCCGGCCAGTGGCCCAGCGTGTTCGTGATCGCCGCGCCGGTAACCCTCTATGCGATCCTTTCCGCCCGAGTAGCGGCGCACATTGCGGCGGTATTTGCCAGACCTGCCGCGCTCATCAACGAGCGTTCCGAAAGCGATAACGGCATGAGCTTCATTGGAAGGGTGCTGTTGGCATTGATGTTCGTATGGCTTGGAATGGGGCTTCTTTATGCGCTCGTACCTGGGGAGAGCATCAACCGGATGTTTCTTGCGTTCGCTCCTTTGACTTCGGTTCTCGTCGTTCTCTTAGTCTGTGTGTGCGCGAATTTGTTCTTGAACGCACGCTCGACAGCAATGGCCCTGGCAAAAAATACGGGGCATCCGAACCGATTCAAAGTGGCAAATCCCGCTCAGGTCGTTACCGGTCTGATTGTCTGCTCGGCTGTGCCGGGAGTTCTGATTGGGGTTCCCGCGGCGCAACTCGGCGCTGGCACTTCTTTCGCAGCGCTCAGTGTCGCCGTGCATATGCTTATTGTCGCTCTGGCGGGCGCCAGCCTCTACGGCCTGCTCTGGTCGGCCCTCGGATCATTCAAAGGGATTTCGCTGTCGCGATGGGCTTCGCTGGATATGCATTTTGTCAGCCGGGCGGTTGCAGCTGCCTTCGCCCTCTTCGCGCTGACCAGCGTATGGAACGAGCGCGATGCCATTCTTCAAATGGTCAAGCAGGTCAGAACGCCGGCTGATGGACCGATGTATGGCGACTACGCCTGGAACTTCGATCGCTGCATCAAGATGGCCGAGATGGTGAAGGGACGCGGCAGAATTCTTCCCGTGAACGCGACGGAGCAGGCTATTCCCTGCTACGCGCCGATCGGCATTCCACGCGGCACATTCGTTCACCACTACAACTCACTACTTGCACCTCACTACACGCTGGCACTGTACGGAACGCCTGACGAACTCGAAGAATTCTATCGCACGAACAACGTAAACTTTTTTTATTTCGACCGGCAGGAACGCGATTATATTTGGGGTCATGGCTTTAGTAGCCTGTTCGATTCCGAGAGCCTGCTGCGCCGGTTCGACGTTGTGCACGAGGCGAAGGACTATTTTCTTCTCACCTGGCGGGGGGAGGGTCAGCGGCCGGTGGACGCGAAAATAGCCGACGAGCTGGCACGGCTCCGGCTGCTCAAGGTTGGAAATTGGCCCCTTGCCGAGAAGGCGTACGATAAACTCAAGCAAGAGTTGCGGGGCAGTCCCAAGGCAAGAGCGAACTGAGCGGCGACAGTACGGTTCAGAAAGCCAAGCATTGGGACAGCTCAAGACCTTCCACCAAATTTCTTCGACCAACGAGAGATCGTCTACGTCGTCTGCCCCTAGTACGACAGGGATGCGCCACAACCGACGGATTGCCGGCAGTCCATCTTCAAGTATTATTGCAATATGATTGTCGACCAAGCGGTGTTTCTCGTCGGAGGACTCGGCACGCGGCTGGGCAGCCTTACGGCCCACAACGCCAAACCCGCTCTTGAAGTTGCTGGCAAACCATTCATAAGACACCTGCTCGGTGAAGCGAGCCGATTCGGCTTTCGGAAGGCCTTGCTGCTTTGCGGCTATCGTGCTGTCGACCTCCGAAAGGAATACGATGGCATGCAGCTTGGCAACCTGCAGATCGAAGTCGCTGTCGAAGATGCGCCCGCCGGGACGGCCGGCGCCCTCGCCCTGTCTGCCAACCGGCTCGATGATGTTTTCATGCTGACCAACGGAGACTCGTTCTTCGACTTCAACTGGCTCTCCCTCCTCCCGGCGCTCTCGTCGGACGACTGGACGATGCACATCGCGCTCGCATCGGGTATCCGGGGCGGCCGGTATGGCCGGGTCGAGCTCGAGGGCGATCGCATCTCACGCTTCCTCCCAAAGGGCGAAAGCGACCGACCGATCAACGCCGGAATCTACCTCACACGGCGCCGGCTGCTCGAGCGCATCCGCGCGGTGCCGTGCTCCCTCGAAAACGACATCCTGCCGAAGCTGGCGGCGGAGGGCGAGTTGCTCGGGCGGCCAGCAGAGGGCGCCTTCATTGATATCGGCATTCCGGAGGACTTCGAGCGCGCCCAGACAGCGATGCCCGACTTCCTGCGCCGGCCCGCCGTCTTTCTCGACCGCGACGGAGTGCTCAATCTCGACGACAACTATGTCCATCGTCCCGACCAGGTCCGCTGGATCGACGGCGCAATCGAAGCTGTGCGTTGGCTGAACGATGCGGGCTACTACGTCTTTGTAGTAACCAATCAGGCGGGGGTGGCGCGCGGCTTCTATGGCGAAGAAGACGTCCGCGGGCTGCATGGCTGGATGCAAGGCGAACTGCGGCGCGCCGGAGCGCATGTCGATGCTTTCGAATACTGCCCCTACCACCCGGAGGGCACGGTTGAGGCCTACCGGCGCGTCTCGGAGTTCCGCAAACCCGGTCCCGGCATGATCCTGAAACTCAAGCAGGCTTGGGCGATCGACGAGGCGAAATCCTTCTTGATCGGCGACCGGGAGAGCGACCTTCAAGCCGCCGCTGCAGCCGGCATTCACGGCCACCTCTTCTCGGGGGGCAGCCTACTAGACCTTGTCAGGAGGCTCGCGCAGGCGCGACGAAGAAATCCTGCCTCCCATTGATTGTCAGAACGGCCTCGACCACCTCTGTTGTCGCGGCGCAGCCATGAAGAACTTGGCCCATAGCGCATCCCTCCATGCCGAGGAAAGCAATGCACCATCAAAGCCTGGGATCAAACACCTAGTCGAAATGGCCAGTGACGGTCGCGAGGAAACGATGCTCTGCCTCCGGCCGGCGAAACTCCCGGCCGATCCATTCCTCGCTCTGACCGGCGCTGCAGGCGCCAGCACGGCGAGGCACCGAAGCCTAGAACGGACCTTTAAAGCGCTTGTACCCTTCAGTCATCGAGCGCTCGACCGGCAACTCTATGCCATGGCCGCTACCACGGACCTGGGTCAGGATCGCATCGACGGTCTCGTGCTGGCTCGGATAGTAAATGTCTTCGAGGCTCTTGGCCGTCGGACAGGGCGCGGCGGCCATGCCGAGCATCGCTGGCGTCTGACGCAGTACGGTCGGATCGCGAAGCATCAACTGCCGGCAGACTTCGGCCGCCACGCCGTATTCGAGCCACGACGTGTCGGCGATCACCAGCTTGCCGGTCTTGCGGACGCTGCCCGCCACAAGGTCCCAATCGGGATGGCTGACCGAATTGAGGTCGATGACTTCGACTTCGATACCGACCCTTTCCGCCACATATTGGGCCGCGCGCATCGCCTCGAGCACCATCACCGATGTCGCCACGACCGTGACATCGCGACCTTCGCGCGCCACATAGCTCGTCAGCGGGATCGGCGTTGCCGAGGCCGACACTGAGAAGTCGAGGTTGTAGAGCAGACGATGCTCGATGCTCACCACCGGTCCGGGATGGCGATTGATGATCTGCGGATACATGTCGACGATCGCCTGGCTAGTCGACGGCATGACAACCGTCAGCCCGGGGTAGTGCGCAAAGGTCGCCTGCGGACTCTGCGAGTGCTGCGCGCCTTGGCCCCAGCTGCGGCCAACAATGACACGAATGAGCATGGGACATGACATGATACCGCCGAACATGTAGCGATATTTCGAAGCTAGGTTGATGATCTGGTTCATGGCCAGGAAGGCGAAATCGGCGCGGATATGTGTCGTGATCGGATAGTCTCCGACCAGAGACGCACCGATCGCCACCCCGGTCATGCCCTCTTCCATCAGGGGCACATCGAACACGCGCCTTGCGCCGTACTTGCCGGCGAGACCAGCGGTCGACCCAAAGATGCCCTTAAAGTCGTCGACTCCCTGGCCCATGATGAAAGTGTTGGGGTGCGCTGCCAGCGCGCCGTCCATCGCTTCGAGGAGGGCCCCAGCATAAGACAGGATGCGTGACTGGGCCGGCTGATGCTTCTTTGCAGTGGCGCTCATTCTCCAACCCTCGGATCAAATGACGTCGGTAAGCAGCTCGGCACGGCCCGGCGCGGGGCTGCGCTCGGCGAACTCGATCGCGGCAGCGATCTCCCGTTGAATCTGGGGCGTGAGTTCCTCGACCAGCTTCCGGTCGAGAATCAGTGGATCGCGTGACTTCCACGCGTTGATCTCCTCGGCACTGCGGTAGCCGAAGTGGAAGTCATCGCCGACGCCGACGTGCTCCTTGTACCGCCCCGTGACAATCTCGAGCACGAAGGGCTTGCCCGTGCGAACAACGGCAAGCGCATCGAGCGTCGCTTGCCGGACAGCCAACATATCCCAGCCCTCCTCGATCCGGCGAGACTCGATGCCGAATGTCGCCGCGTGCTCGGGCAGCCGGTAAGCTTGACGGACATGCCTGAAGCTGTGAACGGCGAGCCCGTTGTCCTCGCAGACGAAAAGGACCGGCACCTTCATTAGCGCCGCGAAATTCAGGCTCTCGTGATAGACGCCCTCTTCGGTGGCGCCATCACCGAACACGGCAACGGCGACGCGTGAACTGCCTGCCCGCTTGAACGAGAGCGCCGCGCCGACGGCGTGCGGAATAGTGCTGGCCACGATGGCCGACGAACCCATCAACCCCACCTTGGGAGCGGAAAGGTGCATGGAACCGGCCTTACCTTTGGAAATACCGCCGAGACGTCCGAAAAGTTCCGCAAACATCGAATCGAGCGGTCCGCCCCTGCCGATATAGAAGCCGTGCGATCGATAGGTCGCAAACACCAGGTCGTCGGACGCGAGCGCGTCGCAGACGCCGACGGCGACAGCCTCCTGCCCGATCGACAGGTGAACCGGGCTCTGGATGCGGTCCGAAGGATAGAGTTCAATGATACGCTCTTCGACGAGTCGGATCAGGAGTGCCGCCCGGAACAGGCGGCGATAGAGGTCATTCGTCTGCAAGCGCTGGCGCTCCCGGGTGGCGGAAACGTTACTAGAGCAAGGCATTCCGACTGGCAATCTTGCAAGCATTCGGCGATGGCCCCGCCGCTACCAATTGGAATCCATGGCCGAATTCAGCTAGTAGGAAGCGACCCTTCATTTCCCGCCCAGGGCAGAAAACTGTATGACGGCAGAGTTCGCAAAGTCTATCGCGGCTGCATTGCAGCGCGAGCAGTTTACGTTGCTCGATCTCGGCTGCTCCGGCGGGATCGATCCCGCTTGGCGGGTCTTTGGCGACCGATTCCGAGCGCTGGGCATAGATGCCAGTGCCTCCGAGTGCCGCCGCCTCGTCGGCCTGGAACAGCATCCCAATGTGCACTATCGGTCAGCTTTCGTTCGCATGCTGCCCGATCATCCCGCCTACCCCGAATTCGTCGGCAAGCCGTTCAGTACGCATCATCCATTCAGTCGCACCAGTGCTCACCGGACCGTTCGCCTGCTCGACGAAATGATCGAGAAGGGGTCCTCGGAAGACAAATTGCTGTTCAATCAGTGGGCGCGAACCGAACTTGCGAACGAAGCCGAGCCGATCAGTGTGGAGAGTGCGCTCGCCGAGTTGAAATGGGACGACGTCGACTTCATCAAGATCGACATTGACAACGCCGACTTCGAGGTCTTGACGGCCATCTCGGACAACCTCGCGAAATGGAAAGTCCTGGGCATGAAGCTCGAGGTCAACTTCTTTGGCGGCACGACCCCGACGGAAGCGACGTTTCACAACACCGACCGGCTCATGCGCAGCAAGGGTTTCACCCTTGTCGGGCTGGAACCGCGGACCTATTCCATGCACCAGCTGCCGGCGAGATATGTCAACACAGTGGCGGCTCAAACCCATACAGGGCGGGTGTTCCAAGCGGATGCCTACTACGTGCTGGATCTGGCTTCGGAGGATGATCGAACGACTGCCCTTTCAATGTCGAATGAGAAGCTGGCCAAGCTTGCCGCAATATTCTCGATTTGCGACCAGCCGGACTCCGCCGCGGAGTTGGTAATTGTGTTTCGAGATCGCTTCCGCGCGCTGCTCGACGTGCATCAGGCACTCGATCAGCTGGCTTTCCAGACGCAAGGGGCCCGCCCCGACAAGCGGACCTACAAAGACTACATCGAGGAATTCGAGGCTGATTCACCCTATTTCTACCCTCGCCGGGAGCAGCACCTGCCCCCTCCTCCCCGCCGCGCGCTTACACTGATCGAACGGCTAAGAGCTGGATGGCAGGCATTCAGCCAAAAGTACGGCAGTTCCTAAGGCGAACGTTTCAACCAGCGTCCCACAACGCCCGAGACAATATACGCTCCGGCAAGTCGACATCGCCTAAGCCCCAGTCTTCATCGTTTATCGGGCTCGATACGTCGTTCCGTGCAAAGCGCGTCGCCTTAGCCACGAAGTTCCGCTCGATCGACGGCGCGAGAACACTCTCCATTCCCAACACACGCCTCTTCGGATAATCGAGCAGCATTCGGAAAGTGTGCCCCAGATCTCTCTTGTTCTTTTCCAGGAACCATCTGTCGAGGTGCTGCTGCCACGGCTTCCATACTTGCATGACCCGTTGATTGTGGGTCATTGCCTGAACGATCTTGTAGACGACGCAGTCGTCCGGCCAGCACACTTCCTCCGCGCCGTAGCCCGCGGCGGCATGGAGCGCGATGGAATCGGCATCCAGTCCCAGCACGGTTGTGTCCTTGGGATATCCCCGCATCTGGCGCCATCGTTCAGTCGACAACAAGGTGAAGTCGCCACAGGCATTCGTATGAAGATCGCGAATCTTCCACTGCGGGCTTTGTTGCTGGCGCACGTGTCGCTGCACCGACGCACGCCCGAGCAGATCGAACAGTACCCCGTCGGATACACCCAGCCAGTCATGACCCTCGATCTGAACGTCGCACCGGTCCACGCGATAGACGCAACTGTCGTCGAGATCGCGCCTCGCGATTTTGGCGATGAGTGATTCGGAATAGAATGTATCTAAAGCCTTGGGCGTCAGGAAAACGCCTCGCCCGCGGCGAATACCGACAGTCAAGGCCGCCACAGTAGGCAAGCCCCGTTCCCGCCAACCGCGATAACTTTGGTGGTACTTGCCGTCGACAAATATAAACCGGACCGTAACGTTTTCGTTTTTCACCGGTCCCAGCAGATCGGCAATCAAAGGGCGATCAACGGGAGGATTCCATTCAACGACGATCAATTCTGACGGAACCCGATGCGCTTCGAGCTGCCGCAGGAGGACGTTGATCGCATGCGTCGTCCGTTCAGCGTAATTCTGCGTATAGCCGTCATTCCTCGTCCAGCCTACGATCGTCAGATAGGGCCTGCTGGCCTGCGACATCCTCTTTCCCCGGAGCAGACTTAGAGCGGGCGCCAGAAAAGCTGGGAATAGCCTTCTATGACGAGGCTGCCGAAATTAATGCGCTTGGTCTTGAGAATACGTGCGCGACCTTCCTTTTCGAGCTCAATGATTTTGGCCGGGAAGCCGCGCCAGAAGTTTCGTACCTCGTGCGCCTTCCACGCCGTATAGTCCACGAGACTATTCTCGTGGTCATACCATTCATAGATGGGCTCGATGTGGAAGCAGCAGTCCGGCTTCTTTTTCAAGATGAAGTTGAGGAAGCCGTCCCACTGCGTGCCCGTCTGCTCCAATGCTCCGACAGTAAAGACGGCACTGCCGGCCGGCATATCGAGCGTCTCGTCAGGATGAAAGAAATCGAACTGCCGTCCGGCTACGTTCAGACCGTGTTCCTTGCGTAGTGCCTCGACGATCTCCACCGACGGCCGAGCCCAATCCAGCCCCATCACTCGCGCCTCGGGAAACTGCTGGGCCACATAGGCGACGTTGAAACCCGAGCCCGAACCGAACTCAAAAATGTTTTTATAGCCAGTGAGGTGACGCTGAACGAACCAGGCGCGATAAATCGAATACCAGTTGCTCTCGAAATTCGGGTCCTCGGGCAACACGAATTCGCCGTACAGCCGCACGGGCAGGCCGGGCCGAATATACTTGGGCAACAGGGCTTCCAGTTTGCCGCCACTCTTCTTGAAGTCTTCAAGATTCTCGCCCCAGCCGCGCTCCCAACGCGACTTGTCCTCATTCTGCACCAAGGTGAGCCGGCGGCTCTCGATGCGCTGCAGGAGATCGAGCGCGACGGCGTCACGCTCCGCACCCTCGAGAATCCTGTAGTTCCAGTTATAAGCGCTGATCGCCGACCGCGTGGCTTCGGACAAGAGGTCGAGCGTGGTGCCAAAAATGTCGGCGAAGTCAATTGGTCTCAACAAAGGCATGAAGGTTCCCCAAACGCCCGACGCCCGGGCGGCGCACTCATAGTCCTCTGCTCTGGCCGCCATCAACCGTGATGTTTGCGCCATTGACCAGAGTTGCCTGCCGCGAGCAGAGGAAAGCGACCATTGCGGCCACTTCATCTGCAGTTCCCAGGCGCCCCAGGGGATATTCAAGATCGACCATCCGCGCAAAACCATCGGGATCGCGGGCGCGTTCGTCGTCGAAACCTGTGCCCGGAATAAGAATGCCGCCCGGCGCCACGCAGTTGAAGGTAATGCCGTCACGGACGAGGTAGGGCATCCGCGACAGCGACTTCATCAATGCAGTTTCCGCAGCCTTTGCCATCGTAAACCATGGCCGACCGCCACCTTCGTTCCCGCCGAAGATCGACGTTATCGTCACGACCCGTCCCCACTTCGCTTGACGCATCAGCGGCAGAGCCCGCATCGTAAAGCGGATCGCCGCCATGGCATTCTTTTCATAGACGTCCGACCAGACCCGCTGTTCGGTTTGCTCGACGAGTTCCTTGCCCCAGCGGCCACCGCCGCCGACATTGTTGACCAGGATCTGCACCTCGCCCCACTCTTTCTCGACAGCGTCCATGACACGATCGGCGGAGGCACTCTCGAGGAGATCAGCGACGATCGGCAGCGTCCGCACGCCATAGGCCTCGAGATCGACAGCCGCGCTTTTCAAGTGGGCTTCGGAACGCGAACAGATGGCGATGTTGCAACCTTCTGCAGCAAGATGCCTTGCCGTGGCCAGACCGATCCCGTGGCTGCCGCCTGTCACCAGCGCGAAGCGTCCCTTAAGTCCATAGTCCATGCATCTCTCCGATGCGGGTGTCGGCGACAGACCGCTCCTAGAATGGGCCGCGGAAGCGCCGCTCATGGCTGAAGAAATCTTCGTCGTCGAGATTTGCGGGCTCAAGGCTGAGCATTTCTTCCACGCTTCGTACGATCGTCTTGGCGTTGGGGTAGAATTCGTTCTCCAACTCTCTCACCGTCGGACATGGCGTGTGGGCAAAGCCGATGCGCCGGACGGGCGCCTTGAGTTTGCCGAAGCACTTCTCGTTGACCAGCGCGGACAGTTCGGCGCTGAAGCCACTGTGGACCCAATCACAGTCGGCAATGACGCATCGCCCTGTCCGACCGACCGATTCGACGATCAGGTTTTCATCGAGCGGCGCCAGTGTGCGTGGGTCAACGATTTCAATCGAAATGCCGCGACGAGCCAGAATGTCGGCTGCCAAACGCGCCTCTACGTTCATCCATGACAGGCCGACGACCGTCACGTCCTTGCCCGGCCGCAGGATGCGTCCGACGCCGAGCGGAACCTCATAAGGCTCCTCTGGCACCTCTTCCTCGGCCCAGTAGAGCCAACGATGCTCGAAGCAGATGACCGGATTGTCGTCCCGAATCGCAGCCGTGAGCATTCCCTTCGCATCGGCGGGAGTCGTCGGCGCAATCACCTTGAGCCCGGGAATGTGCGTGAAGTTAGAGAATAGGCATTTGCTGTGCTGAGCGCCCTGCCCCCAACCGCGCCCGATGACGGCGCGCACAACGAGCGGAACGGAAAGCTTGCCACCTGTCGAATAGACGTAATTCGAGACCATGTTCACGAGCTGGTTGGTCGCGAGAAGCATGAAATCGACGCGAATATGAACTTGGATCGGCCGCAGGCCGCGGATCGCCGCGCCCAAGCCGAAACCCGTCATGGCATCCTCAGAAATGGGCGTATCGAAGCAGCGCTCCGGGCCAAACTTTTCTTGAAGGCCCTGGGTCGTGCCGAAAATTTTGGAGAAGGTCGGAACGCCGATCCCGTACACGAAGACCCGCTCGTCACGTTCCATTTCCTGCGACATCGCCTCGCGAATGGCACCGCTGTAATCAAGCTTTCGCATGAAACACACCCACGAAGAGACGTTCCGGACTCGGTACCGACGCCGCAATGGCGCGCTCTATGCTTCTTTGAATCGTCGTTATGACTTCCTCTTCCATCGCCGCGACCTCGCGCTCCGCGACACCGCAATCCAGCAACCGCTTGCGCTGAGCCAAGACTGCGTCGCGTGCAATCCAATCGCGCACCGTGATTTCCCTGTTACGATAACCCCAGTGCCAGTCCTCGCCGGTGCCGACATGCTCGAGGTATCGGCAGCACTTGATATTGAGAAATGCCGGTCGCCGCTCGCGACTCGCCGTCTCGGCGGCGTGACGCGCGAGCTGATAAACACTTTCGACATCTCCGCTGCTGTCCTCATAGACGTCACAACCGAATGGTCGCACGGCCTCCGCCAGACTGTTGAATGCCTGCCGAGCGGCTCGCGGCGTATCGACGGCAAAGCCGTTGTCTTCGCAGACAAACATCACAGGCAGACGGAACAAGGAGGCCGAGTTCATGCTCTCCCAAAAGACGCCGGCATCCATCGCGCCGTCGCCAAAGAACGCAACGGCCGTCCGCCCCGTCTTCAGACGGAGATTGGCAAAAGCCGCCCCGACCGCGACAGGAATCTGGGTCGCTACGACACCGCTCGACAGAAAATGGCCGCGGTCGGGTGCGGCGAGGTGCATCGAACCGCCTTTGCCCTCACCGGGCCCTGACACACGACCATACAGTTCAGCGAAAAATCGGTCCGTATCGTGAGTCTGGGCCAAGAAAGCAGCATGGCTGCGATAGGAAGCGAAGACGTCGGCTTTGCCTTCGAGAGCGCTACATACGGCGACAGACACGAATTCCTGCCCCATCGACATATGCATAGGCGTTCGCATCAGGTTTTCGGGGTAGTGCTTGACGATATGTTCTTCCGCCTGCCGGGCAAGAAAGAGGCTCTTATACAGACCTGTCGATACGGCTTTGGAGATGCCTTCCGAAACGAGACTCATTTGATATTACTTCGCTTTTGCGTTTCGTCGATAGTTGAGACTAGAGCCAGTCATCATTGATAGCAACGACATGACCGAGCCATCCTGGGTTCGTCTCATGCAATCGCCATCCCGACCAGCTTTCATGGGGAGTGGTAGAGGCACCCAGCACCTGAGGCGAGGCGTAAATGTGTGGCCTCGAGGCGACTGCCAGCAACGTCGAGGAAGGTATTAGTGTGGGCACTAGTGGGGCGGTTGGTTCCCATTCGTCTGAATTCCCGTAGACTTATGAGTGTTGAAAGGTAGTCAGCCCCGGTCATTGGCGTTGGCTGATCGACGACCTATCAAATACCACGAGTGAAGCAATGCCGGCAGCCCGACGCCGATCGCAAGATAAACCATTATAAGAACGCCGTTGACGACCAACAGCTGAGCGGTCATTCACGGGCCGCCTTTTCAATCCCTTCGATGCCCGAGCCCCAATATGACTTCTTCTGATATTACGTCTGCCTTCCGCGGCCGATCCGTCGCCGTTACGGGGGGGACCGGCCTGATCGGCCGGCAGATCGTGAAGCTGCTTTGCGACATGGGCGCACAGGTCAAGACCCTGTCGCTCGATAGACTGCAGGCCGACCCTCGCGCGCAGCATGTTTATGGCGATCTGGCCGAGCTGGGCTTCTGCAAGGAGCAAACCAGGGGAATGGACTATGTCGTTCATGCTGCCGGTATCAAGGGCTCGGTTGAAGTCACCAAGAGCCGCCCTGCGAGCTTTTTCGTTCCACTCGTGTCGATGAACACCAACGTGCTTGAGGCCTGTCGACTGAACAAGGTCGGAAAAGTAGTCTACACAAGTTCTATCGGCGCCTACGCCCCCAGCGAAGTCTTTCGCGAAGAAGATGATACGTTCGACCAGGCGCCGATGGACATGTTTCCCGGCTGGGCGAAGCGAATGGCCGAACTCCAGATCCAAGCGTACCGCATCCAGTACGGTGCCACGAATTTCGCCATCGTTCGGCCCTGCAACGTCTATGGACCCGGCGACAATTTCGATCCTGCGAATGCCATGGTCGTGCCCTCCCTCATGGCGCGCCTGCGCGGTGGTGAGCGGCCATTGCGCATCTGGGGGGACGGATCGGCGGTCCGGGATATCGCCTATTCCAAGGACGTCGCCATGGGCGTAATCCTCGCTCTTCATCACGGGACTGGCGACGGCTTCGTCAACCTCGGAAGCGGCTCAGGCATCAGCATTCGGCAGCTTGTGGAAGCGCTGCGCCAAGTGGTGGACTTCGAATACGAGTTCGATACTACCAAGTCGTCGGGGTTCCCCCGCCGTGTCATGGACATCAGCAAGGCACGGCAGACCATCGGCTACGAACCCGCGACACCACTGATCGAGGGGTTGCGCGAGACCTGGCAGTGGTATCTCGCCAACGAAGACGAGCACAAGAAGAAGGTAAACTTCTTTCGAAAGGGGGCATAGGTGATCGACTTTTCGAAGCGGTCCGTCCTTGTCGCCGGTGGCGCCGGCTTTCTCGGCACTAACCTGGCGTTGCGCCTCCTCAAACTCGGCGCACGCGTGCGAGTCACCCTACACGACCGGCCACTCAAGACTGCTCTACTTGGCGCCGAGGTTTTGTCTGCAGACCTGCGCAAGCCTGAAGATTGTGCACGTGCCGTAGACGGAATGGACTACGTGGTCCTTGCCGCGGCTCAGACCGCGGGAGCCGCGGTCATGAGAGCCAACCCGCTCTCACAGGTCACGCCGAACGTCTTGATCAATACGCTCATGCTTGAAGCTGCCTACCTCGCCAAGGTGAGGAAGTTTCTTTTCATCTCGAGCGGCGCTGCCTATCCGCCCACCGGAGATCGACCAGTTTCCGAAGACGAGATGTTCGACGGGGATCCCTACGACGCCTACTTCAGCGTCGCGTGGATGAAGCGGTATGCCGAGATTCTGTGCCGGACCTACGCCACGAAGATCTCCAATCCCATGGCTACCGTCGTGGTCCGCCCATCCAATGTCTATGGCCCCCACGACAAGTTCGACTACGCCACTAGTCACGTCACCGCGGCCCTGATGCGGCGCGTGGTGGAACGCCTGTCACCACTCGAAGTGTGGGGCACCGGCAACGACGTGCGCGATCTCCTCTATGTCGACGACTTCGTCGACGGGTTGCTGGCTGCGCTGTCGATTGATCTCCCTCATCTTGCGATCAACATCTGCTCAGGCACCGGATACTCTGTCAGGCAAATCCTAGAGACACTCCTCGATGTGGATGGCTTCGACAACGCCGATATCCAATTTGACCCCACCAAACCCAGTACGATCCCTGCACGCCTGATGGATGGCAGTGCGGCCAAACGGCTTCTCGGCTTCGAGCCGAAGGTGCCTTTGCGTGAAGGATTTCGCCGTACTATCGACTGGTATCGTCAGCAGCCACCCCCGAATTGACGGCAATGGCCTCTGGTAGGGGTGGCGTTCGTCGGCCGTCTCCACTAGGTTCGGCGCCGATTCTGGCGCCGGAGCGCCTGGCAGAAATATGACAACCAAGCGGGCGTTGATCACTGGTATCACAGGAATGGTCGGATCGCATCTGGCCGAGTACCTGCTGGCGAATACGGATTGGGAGATCGTCGGCCTCTGCCGTTGGCGGAGTCCGCTCGACAACTTGTCGAACATTGCCGGCCGGATTAATGCCGGCGACAGGGTGTCGCTTGTCTATGGAGACATACGCGACACGCTGTCAGTCAAGAACGCCGTTGCGAAGGCCCTTCCAGACTACGTCTTTCATCTGGCCGCCCAGAGCTTCCCGCGAACGAGCTTCGACTCTCCTCTCGATACGATGGACACTAACGTGCAGGGCACGCTGAGGGTCCTCGACGCCTTAAGGGAGCATACACCAGAGGCGGTCATTCACGTCTGCGCCTCGTCGGAAGTCTTCGGCAGGGTTCCGAAGGAAAAACTTCCCATCGATGAGGAATGCAGTTTCCATCCTGCTTCCCCTTACGCCATCTCCAAGGTCGGCACCGATCTGATCGGACGGTTCTACGCAGAGGCGTATGGCATGACCGTGATGACGACACGCATGTTCACCCACACCGGCCCCCGCCGTGGCGACGTGTTCGCCGAGTCCACCTTCGCCAAGCAGATTGCCATGATCGAACAGGGCTTGCTGCCACCGGTTGTCAAGGTCGGCAACTTGCAGTCGCTGCGTACAATCGCCGATGTTCGGGATGCCGTGCGCGCCTACTACTTGCTAGTAACCGTCAACCCTGTAGCCGGCGCCTACTACAATATTGGCGGCGATTATTCCTGCACGATCGAGGAAGTGCTCGACAAGCTCCTGTCGTTCTCAAGCCTGCGATCGAAGATCAAGGTCGAAGTCGACGCCGACCGATTGCGCCCCATCGACGCTGACCTCCAGGTGCCCAACACCGAGAAATTCCGCAATCACACCGGATGGAAGCCCGAAATCCCGTACGAAACCACATTGCGCGATCTGCTCAACTACTGGCGCGGTCGAGTGGCCACCGAGGGCAATCGTTTCCTAGCCCGATGACCAAGATGTTAGAGACCACTCCCATGCACATGGCGATTTCCCGCACGCCCTACCGCGTATCCTTCTTCGGCGGGGGTACGGACTATCCCGCCTGGTACCGTCAGCATGGCGGCGCTGTACTCTCCATGGCGATCAATCACTACTGTTACGTCAGCGGCCGGCATCTGCCGCCCTTCTTCGGCATCCGCCATCGCATCGTCTGGTCGCACATCGAGACCGTGGGATCAATTTCGGAGATCCTGCATCCGGCAGTGCGCGTCGGGCTGCGCACACTCGGCTTCACCGACGAGGACGGCGTGGAGCTGCACCACCAGGGCGACCTGCCCGCCCGTTCCGGCATCGGATCGAGTTCAGCCTTCGCGGTTGGTCTGATCAACGTGCTCTATGCCATGCGGGGCCAGAGGCTGAGTGCTCTCGAGCTGGCACGGGATGCCATCGACCTCGAGCAGAATCAGCTGAATGAGAATGTCGGCTGCCAGGACCAGATCGCCAGCGCCTACGGCGGCATCAACATCATCCGCTTCGCGCGTAACGAATCATTCGAGGTCAAGCCGCTCCAACTCGCCCAGGACCGCCAGTTGGCGTTCGAAAGCTGTTTGATGCTCTTCTACGCCGGCAGCAGCCGGATCTCATCGGACTTCGCAAAGAAGTTGATCGAAAACCTTTCCAACAACACAGAGCGCCTCAACCGCATGTATGCAATGGTTGATGAAGCTGCTGGCTTGCTCGCCGACGGCAGGCTGGAAGACTTCGGCAAGCTCCTGCATGAGAGCTGGATGTTGAAACGAAGGCTATCTGAGGGGACAAGCACAAGCGCAATCGATCGTGTCTACGATGACGCTCTTCGGGCGGGCGCCCTGGGTGGAAAGCTCCTTGGCGCCGGCGGCACCGGCTTCCTCGTGTTCGTGGTGCCGCCGGAGCGCCAGGATGCCGTTCGCGAGGCGCTCTCTCACCTCGTTGCTGTTCCATTTGCCGCGGATTTTTCTGGCTCGACCATCATCTACGACAAGGGCAGCGAATGGCGGACCGCGCGCTCCTGACCTATCGGACAGTCTTCTCGACACCTTGGTTCACGATCGAGGAGAGCTTGCCTGAATCCGGCCAGGCGGCCGCTTACTATCGTATGATCGCACCTGATGGCGTGATCTGCCTGCCACTCACCATTAAAGGCGACATCGTCATGGTCCGCCAGTTTCGAGCAAGCCTGAATGCCGAAACACTCGAGATTCCTGCAGGGTCGATCGATGCCCAGGAAGCACCGGCGCTGGCGGCCCGGCGGGAAGTCCTCGAAGAGACCGGCTACGATTGTCGCAAACTCCATTCGCTTGGGACCGGCCGCTTCTATCCCAATCGTCTGATCCAGCGCGAATTCATGTTTCTAGGTCTCGATGCCGAACCGCGAGCAGGCGCAGACGTCGAGCAGGGCCTCGCGCCGGTACTGGTCCGCCGCCAGGACTTCCTCGTCTTCTGCGAGGACGAGCGCGTGGATCAGACGGCGATATTCTTCCTCGTCGGCCTTGCAACGGCCCGCTTCGGGGTTGACCTGTTGCGCGCATCTATCGACGAGATTCACGAGCGCATTCGGCCCCGCCTCACATAGCGAGTGCAGATCATGGAAGTCTTCACGACCAAGCTCAATTCTGTCCTAATGCTGAAGCCGCCGACGATCTACGAGGATTTCCGCGGCCACTACATCGAGACATACAATCGCAGCATCTACTTCGATGCCGGCATCCCGATAGAATTTGTTCAGGATGACATTTCCGTCTCCTACCGCCACGTACTGCGTGGCATTCACGGCGACAGCAAGACATGGAAGCTGATTTCCTGCCTTCGGGGCAGTTTCTACTTCGTTGTCGTCAACAATGACCCAACATCAGCGCAGTATCGCCAGTGGGCATCCTTCACCCTGTCAGATGTGAACCGACTGCAGATCCTGGTGCCCCCCAAGTTCGGCAATGGCCACGTCGTCATGAGCGACGAGGCTATCTTTCACTACAAACAGAGCACCGAGTACGATCGGGTATCGCAGTTCACGTTGCGCTGGGATGATCCCGATTTGAATATTTGGTGGCCGATCAAGAACCCGATCGTGTCGCAAAGAGACCAGGGCAGCACATGAAGATCAGCTCAACGTGACGCGCTGCAACTCGTCGATCGCGCCAACGAGATGATAAAGGGAACTGGCCGGTACAAAGTCGCTAGCAGGACGACCCGTCGCGTCCAGACGGTCAATCCAAGCCCCAGCTATCGCCGGCTCAAGGAAACTACTATGGAGTAGCTTCGCCAGAGCCGCCGCCCTGTCTAGACAAAGCGAGCGGCCACGTATGCCCTCGACGACGTTACACCTTATCGCTTCGGTCACCGGCCAAAGCCGTCGAGACCGGGTTTTCTGCGAGCCATCCGCCGACAACTCGTCCACCACGAATCCTTTGGCATCGTATCCATGACGATTGGCGTATCGGTACAAGGCCTCGACCAACAGACTTGCCTTGTCGCTGCCGGACGCCCGTTCGTAGCGCCGCAAGAGCCAGCACCACTCGTAGTGGTGGCCGGGTTCCACGATTCGACCGAAGTCCCCAGGTTGCGGCCGAAGGTCGTCATCGAAGTACTCAACCAACACGCCCTGCTCCGCCTGGAATAAGCACGCTTCAAACAGGTCGAAAAGTTTGTCGGCCCTTTCGAGGTAAGCGCGGTCGCCCGAGCACTCCCACAATGCCAGCAGAGCTTCGAACAGGTGCATGTGTGGGTTCTGCCGCCGGGGTCCGGCCTTGCGAGGCAGCGCCTCGATATATCCGCCGCCTCTCGGGGCCCGCATACTGAGGTCGAGAAAGGCCAAGGTCTCCTCTGCGAGCGCTAGTGCCGAGCGTTCGCTCGTGGCGTCAACATAGGAAGCCACAGCCAGCAGAACAAAGGCGTGAGCGTAGAGGTCGCGCCCGCTATCAGTCGCCGTTCCGTCGCGCGCGATAGAATAGGCCCACCCCGCCCGGCCACCTTGTCGGCGATAGTCCCGTTGCATCGACGAAAAGGCACGCTCGATCAGCACCGGTGCCACCGCTGACCAGCCCTTTCGCGCGGCCATGGCATAGACGTGGATCTGCCTCGCCTGCACGAGCAGCCTGATAGGCACATCCAATAGCGGCCGACCATCCAAGCTGAGCCGCTCTTCGAAGCGACCGCTGGCCATGTCGAAGCCGGAACCCGCCCATAGGGGCAGCGCTTGCGTCGTCAGCCATTGCTCCAGGATCGCTGCGGCGGACCGTAAATCATCGCGCACGGGAGACTGGTCCCGATCCACTGCCCGCCTCGCTAGGTCGACTTATATCGACCGCCGAGGCCGCGCTCTGCCGGCGTCGCTACGATGTTTGCCGACAATGGGACTCCCTCAATGGCCGGTTGCGGTTCCCCCACGACTGGCGAAAAAGTCAGGATCTCGTAGTTCAGCTCCGTCCGCAGCGTCTTCAGAAGAGCCTCCGCACTCTGCCCCTGTGCGTGCAGTGCCCCATCGTTGACCTCCATCAGCAGTACCGGCCGCATCGTCGTCAGCACTTCGCGCGCGCCAGCGACAACGCCCGCCTCGCCACCCTCGACGTCGATCTTCACCATGTCTACCTGACTGAGGGCATGCCGCGCGACGACCGAGTCCAGCGTTTCGAGCGGCACTCGCTCGGAACTGGCGCGGACCACGTCGTCATGAGCGAACTCGCCCAACGTATTGTGACCCGCGTGGACGCCGTGGGCGAGGTGAAGATCGACGACGCTGGGCTCTGCGCCAAGGGCGGCGGCCACGACCTGAACGTTGTCGAGGCCGTTGCGGCCGAGATTGCGCTGCAGATGTGCGCGTTCGCGCGAGGACGGCTCGATGGCGATCACTTTGCCGGTCGGACCGACGCGGCGGGCGGCAAACAGCGAATAGTAGCCGTCATTGGCCCCGACATCGATGAAGGTCATGCCAGGCTTCAGCATGCGATCGACGAAGGCGAATTCGTTGGGCTCGAAGGAGCCGCAGACGTAGAGGCAGAGGCTGTTGTCGTTGCCGAGCGTCACGTCGACCATGGTGCCGCCGTGCCAGCGCACCGTGAGCGGCACCGCCAGCTCCTTCTCGCGCGCCGCCTCCCACAGGGCGCCGCGCCGGCAGGCCAGCCAGCGGCGCTGGTCGTAGTATTCCTCGGCGAAGCGCCAGCCGGGCCGCGGCTCAAGGCGGGGCGCACCGGGCGCCAGGATGCCGGCATAGGCCGCGCCGATCGCCGGCGCACGCACGATCAGCCAGCGACCCATGTTGTCGAGATGGTAGCCAATACCCGAGCATACCCGTTCCCAGGCGCCGGCAACGCTTAGCGGACGGCGGGCCGTCGTCATCCCGAAACTTCTTGCCCCCAACTGTGCCGTGTTCGGCTAAACCACCCATAGGCGAGCGTCAAGCAATGCCTGTGTGTTGCCACTTTCTCCCCGTAGGGCCGTGCGTTGCAGCCTCCCTGTCACGGAATATAATGGATGTCCCTCTCTCGTTCCCTTGGTGAAATGTCCGCGCCTTCCTTCCGCGCCCCGCTGGCCGTCGTCGTGCTCCTCCTCCTGATGCTGCCGGGGGCGGTGTCTGCCCAGCGTGCGCCTGCCCAGGGCGCCGCGGCGCAGAAGGCGCCGAGCCAGGGGCTGCGCGTCGTGGCGCGCGTGAACGACGATGCGATCACCGACTTCGACCTGTCGCAACGCGTTTTGTTCGCAATCAAGACTTCGGGCCTGACCGACGGCCCCGACCTGCGCCAGCGCATGGCCCAGCAGATGCTCCGGCAGATGATCGACGAACGGCTGCAGGTGCAGGATGCCAAGCGGCTCGGCGTCAAGCCGACCGAAGGCGAGGTCCAGAACCGCTACGCCGAGATCGAACGCTCCGCCGGCATGAGCCGCGGCCAGTTCCGGCAGTATCTGCTGAGCGTGGGCGTCGCCCCCGACATCGCGACGCAGCAGATCGAGGCGCAGATCGCGTGGGGCAAGATCATCCGGCGGCGTATCCGCTCCCAGGTCGACGTCTCGGACGCGGAGATCGACGATGCACTCGCGCGCATGCGCGCCAATGTCGGCAAGACCGAGACGCGCGTGGCGGAAATCTTCGTCCCCGTCGACCGCGCCGAGGCGGCCGACGAAGCCAAGCGCAGCGCCGACCGCATCATCGAGCAGCTGCGCCGCGGTGCGCCGTTCGGTGCGGTGGCCCAGCAATTCTCCCAGGGCGCTTCGGCGACGTCGGGCGGCGACATTGGCTGGGTCCTGCCGGGTGCGCTCGACCCCGCCCTCGACGCCGCCATCGCCAAGCTCCAGCCGCGCCAATACTCCGACCCGATCCGGACCGCCTCGGGCTACCACATCCTCTACGTCGCGGATCGACGGTCGTTCGCGTCGGCCCGCCCCGACGAGGTCCGGCTCAACCTCGTCCAGCTGACGCTGGCGCTGCCGCCCAATGCCTCGCCCGAAGAGACCAACCGCGCGACCGTCGACGCCCAGAAGGCCATGGCGGGGGTGCGTCAATGCAACGACCTTCACGTCCAGGCGCGCCAGCTCAAGGGCGCGACCTCCGGCGACCTGAACGGCATCAGGGTCGGCGATCTGGCCGGCAATCCGCAGATGTACGACCAGATCCCGAAGCTCTCCATCGGCGGTACGGCCGGTCCCTTCCGCGTCGCGGAGGGCATGCAGGTGGTGTCGTTGTGCAGCAAGGCCGGCGGCGACGGCATGCCGACGCGCGACGCGATTTCCCAGCAGCTCCTCCTGCAGAAGCTCGATGCCGCCGGACGGCGCTACATGCGCGACCTGCGGCGCCAGGCGACGATCGACGTCAAGCCATGAGGCGACGTCAAACCATGGGGCGACGTCAAGCCATGAGGCGACACCACGCCATGACACGCCAGCCATGAGCATGGCCGCGCCGCTCGCCGTCACGATGGGCGAGCCGGCCGGAGTCGGCGGCGAACTGACCCTCAAGGCCTGGCAGGCACGACACGTGTCCGGTCGGCCCTTCTTCGCGATCGACGATCCGGCGCGACTCGCCGCCCTGGCCGACAAGCTCGGCCTCGACGTGCCGGTGCGCGAGATCGCCCGGCCGGACGAGGCCGCGCAGGTCTTCGCCGATGCCCTGCCCGTGCTCGCGATCCGCCTTGCCGCGCCCGTGATTCCGGGTCGCCCCGATCCGGCCAACGCCCCCGCCACGATCGAGGCCATCGAACGGGCCGCCCGACTTGCGATGGTGGGCGGCGTCGCCGGCATCGTGACCAACCCGATCCAGAAGAAGACGCTGCAGGAGGCCGGCTTCCGCCATCCCGGGCACACCGAGTTCCTGGCCGAGCTGGCCGGCGGCGTCGAGGTCGCGATGATGCTGGCCTGTCCGGGCCTCAGGGTCGTTCCCGTCACCATCCATCTGTCGCTGGCAGAGGCGGTGCGCCGCCTGGACGGCGCGGCGATCGCGCGGGCTGGCCGGATCGCCGCCGAAGGGTTGCGCACGCTGTTCGGCGTCGAACATCCGAGGATCGCCGTCGCGGCCCTCAACCCGCACGCCGGCGAACGGGGTGCCATGGGCGATGAAGAGCGCCGGGTGATTGCGCCGGCCGTCGAAACCCTGAAGGCCGAGGGCATCGACGCGCGCGGACCTGCGCCCGCCGATACGCTGTTCCACGCGGCGGCCCGATCGGGCTACGACGCCGTGCTCTGCATGTATCACGACCAGGCGCTGATCCCGCTCAAGACCATCGACTTCGCCGGCGGCGTCAACGTGACGCTCGGCCTGCCGTTCGTGCGCACGTCGCCGGACCATGGAACGGCGCTCGATATCGCCGGGTCCGGCCGCGCCGATCCCTCGAGCCTGCTGGCGGCGATCGACATGGCGGACGACATGGCGCGCCGCCGCAACGGCTACAGCGGGTTCGGATCAGGTGGAACCGCCCGCGGTTCCACCTGATCGGAAACGCGTTGATCAAGGTACTTCGACTAGGGGCATATACCGTTCGGCTGATTCCAGCCGAACGGTATATGCTTTAGGCATGCCGCGCGTCGCCTCGCTGCCGCCCCTGCGCGAGACCATTGCCGCCCACGGCCTCGATGCCAAGAAGCGCTTCGGACAGCATTTCCTGCTCGACCTGAACCTGACGCGGCGCATCGCGCGCGCGGCGGCGCCGCTCGGCGAAGGCACCGTCATCGAGGTCGGCCCCGGTCCTGGCGGCCTCACCCGCGCCCTCCTGCTCGAGGGCGCCGGGCGCTTGGTGGCGATCGAAGTCGACCGACGGGCCCTGACGGCGCTGCACGAGCTTCAGGATGCCGCCGGCGGCCGCCTGGAACTGGTCGAGGCGGACGCCCTGCAGATCGAGCCGCGCGATCTCGGGCCGGCGCCCCGGCGCATCGTGGCCAACCTGCCGTACAACATCTCGACGGCCCTGCTGGTGCGCTGGCTGCAGGCGGCGGACGACATCGCCGATATGGTCCTGATGTTCCAGAGGGAGGTTGTCGACCGGCTGGTCGCGGTGCCCCGCACCAAGGACTATGGCCGGCTGTCGGTGCTGACCCAGCATGTCTGTGACGTCAGGCGCCTGTTCGACGTGGCGCCGACGGCTTTCGTGCCGCCCCCGAAGGTCACTTCAGCCGTCGCCCGGCTCACCCCGCGACCCAGAATGGCCCGCATGGCCGATCTCCGGCCGCTGGAGCGCGTGACTGCCGCCGCCTTTGGGCAGAGGCGCAAAATGCTTCGTGGCGCCTTGGCAGGCCTTTTTTCCGATCCTGTGGCCATCCTGGAGGGGCTGGGCCTCTCGCCGACCGCCCGGGCCGAGGAGCTTTCCGTCGAGGATTTCGTCCGGCTGAGCACTCTTGTTGATAAATGAGTGAGTACTCACTATCTTTATATCCATGATCCGATCGCTCGCCTTCAATCTCTACTTCTACACCGGCACGCTGCTCACGGCCGTGGTCGGCATCGTCCTGGTGCCCATCCCCACCCCCGTCCTGCTGCGTGGTCTGTTCCACCACTGGGCCCGCGCCGTGCTCTGGGGCATGCGGCGGATCGGCGGCATGGAGGTCGAGTTTCGCGGTCTCGAGAACCTGCAGAGCGAAGGCCCGGTGCTGCTCGCCAACAAGCACCACAGCGAGTGCGACGGCATCCTGCTGGCGGCGCAGATCCGCGGCATCGCGTTCGTCGCCATGCAGGAGCTGTTCAGCTGCCCGCTCATCGGCACGATCCTCTATCGGCTGCAGATGATCCGCGTCGACACCTGCGGCGGCGGCCGCGAACGCGAGAACCTCGCCCAGTTCTCCCGCCGCGCCTACGATGCCGGCCGCCACATCGCGATCTATCCCGAAGGCAACCTGATGGCGCCCGGCGAGCGCGAACGCTATCGCTCGGGCATCTACTACCTCTATCGCGACCTCGACCTGCCGGTCACGCCGGTCGCGACATCGGTCGGCCTGCTGTGGAATCGCCGGCACTGGCGCAAGCGCGCCGGCCGGGCCGCCGTCGAGTTCCTGCCGCCGATCGAGACCGGGCTGGACAAGCCGACCTTCATGCAGCGCCTGGAGGAGACGATCGAAGCCGCGAGCGATCGCCTGATCGCCGAATTCTCCGGCCGTCCCTATGCGTCGAGCCTGCTCGTGCTGCGCTCGCAGGGACAGACCGGCATCGGCATGCCGATCACCGCCCCTCGCGCAACGCCTTGACGAAGTCCGACAGGCCGACCTGACGCTCGCGCTTCAGCCGTTCCGCCGTCAGGATCGACTTCAGCTGGTTGAGACTGGTCGCGATGTCGCGGTTGATGATCGTGTAGTCGTACTCGGCCCAGTGGCTCATCTCGTCGGCCGCCTTGGCCATGCGCCGCGCCACCACATCGGGCGAGTCCTGGGCACGCGAGATCAGCCGCCGTTCGAGGTCGCGCGTCGACGGCGGCAGGATGAACACCGTGACGAGATCGTCGCGGCCCTTCTCCTCGAGCTGCTGCGTGCCCTGCCAGTCGATGTCGAACAGCATGTCGCGGCCCGAGCTGAGGGCCGCTTCGACCGGCGGCGCCGGCGTGCCGTAGTAGTGATCGAACACGCGCGCGTGCTCCAGGAACTCGCCGCGGTCGATCATGCCGCGGAAAGTCGCCGTGTCGATGAACCTGTAGTCGACGCCGTCCTTCTCGCCCGGCCGTTTGTCGCGAGTCGTGCAGGAGATGCTGAGCTGGATCTGCGAATCGTTGCCCAGCAGCTGCCGCGACAGCGTCGTCTTGCCTGCACCCGACGGCGAGGACAGGACCAGCATCAGGCCGCGCCGCCGGATCGCGGGGGCATCCGCCTCATTCGACATTCTGGACCTGCTCCCGC
>Ga0172375_10000451_pt1 | contig 67092 bp, 79 predicted proteins | sample LakKiv1m_FD_114537 | JGI IMG/M metagenome (GOLD analysis project Ga0172375, IMG submission 114537) | Freshwater microbial communities from Kabuno Bay, South-Kivu, Congo - kab_092012_11.1m | ecosystem: Environmental > Aquatic > Freshwater > Lake | place: Democratic Republic of the Congo...
AATCAGAGATAAAGAAGATTCATTCTTATGAAACCCCTTGCATTATGAAATTGGATGTTGAAGCTAACGAGGATTATGAAGACTGGATAGAGAAGGAGACTAAGTAAAATACGCACTGCGTCACTTTTTCGCAACTCAAATCTCCACTCTCTTGCGGGAGCTTTGTGAAAGTTTAAATAAACCCCCCGCCTAATTAAAAAATGGAAGAAAAAGAGGAAACATGAAAGAGAAGAGGCAAAGAAAAAACTTGCGGAAAAATTGAAACTCCTCAGACTTAGAACTTCAGATAAAAGTATGCTTTATTCTCAAAGAAAGCTTAGATATAGATTTACCAGGGGCGGGAAGACTAAGAGAGCTTAAAATTTAATCAACACCAAGCTTACTCCAGCCGAGATTAAAATATTTCTGAAATTTTGATGCGTCCGGAGTTTTTCCTGCTAAAATTTCACGGTATAACTTAAGAATTTCTTCAAGTGAAATATCTTTCGTGGATTCTGTATCAATATAAAATTGGTTTATGCCTTGTTTTATTAGGGGGCGGATTTTATTAAACAAACCGAGTTCTTTACCATTTAGTATTTCTGCTCCATTAAATATCGGTTTTTGATAGAAAATAAAACCTTTTTCATCTTGCATCTTACTCTCTGGAAGGTTATGCGCAAGAGTCATTAATCTTATTTTTCCGTGAACAAAAACAATAAAATCTTTGTTTTTGAATTCTTCTAGCTGATTTAAAGAAAGTTCAGGAGACATTATTGGTTTTAAGTTTTTTTGCAAAGATTGATAATAATTAAGCTGGATATCATTAAAGCAGTTAGAGTTATAATCTAAAATTATTGGAAGATTGAAATTCATATTAATAATGCCCATATTACCTGCAATCAAGCCTGCTGGCGCGATTTGTTTTATTTTTTCGGTTATTTTATCCAAATCAGAATCAAACATTATTCTTGGGGTGACTGCATAAATCGGTTTTGTTAATTTTGTTTTTATTATTGCAAAGTCCTTATCAAACATATCTAAACAAATAATGTCTGCATATTTATCGGCAATTAAGGCGTCTTTTTCGTTGTAAACTCTAACAATTAACTGCTTGCCAGAAGATTCTTTTGATTTGATTTGCGGGAGTTTATTTGAGCCTTTTCTTTTAATAATCCCAACATTTGCGATATTCACATCGTAGACATTTTTAGATATTTTGGAAGTTCCTGAAGCCTGTTTTGGATTAAAAATAAATTTATCTCCGAATTTGCCTTCTGTAAATTCCCTGGAGAATGCATTTTCAAGCTCTTTTTTCATTTCTGAACTAACACTAAACTTTCCTGCATAAAAAGAATCTATCGCTTTTCGATATATGGCTGCAGTTGTATAAGCATAGAAAGGTGAACGCATTCTTCCTTCAATTTTTAATGATTCAATGTTCATTTTGAGCAGTTCTGGAAGCTTATCGATTAAACATAGTTCTTTTGTTGAAAGCAAGAATGCACCATTGTATAATTTTCTACAGGGTTGCGCACATTTTCCCCTATTACCACTTCTCCCTCCGAGTAAACTCGAGAATAAACAAGAGCCACTCACGCATGCGCATAATGCTCCGTGAACAAATACTTCTAATTCTTTTTTGAAGTTTTTTCTTATGGATTCTATATTTTTCTTGCTTAATTCTCTTGCGAGATTTATTCTATCTGTAGAAAAAAATAGATTGGCATGAACAGAATTCATCACTCCTGCTTGAGTAGACATATGAATATGAAGTCCTGGAAAATTATTTCTGATTAAAGGAATAAATCCCGGATCTTGGATAATTACTGCATCAATTCCTTTTTCATAGGCATATTTTAGCATATCTATAAACTCTTGAAGTTCTGAATTTCTTATAAGGGTGTTTGCCGTAAGATAGAGTTTAACATTATTTGATTTGCAGATGGATACTGCTTCCCCGAGATAATCTTCGTCAAAATTCTTAGCAAACTCGCGGGCATTGAATTTACTCATTCCAAGATAAACTGCATCTGCTCCGCCAGCTACTGCTGCCTTTAGTTTTGGAAGCGAACCTGCCGGACATAATAGTTCGATTTTAGGTGAATTACTCATATCTAGAATAATTATATGTGGTTTTTATAGGTTTCAGCTGAAACCTATGCTTAAATTAACGTAGACGAAAGTAGACCTAACTACTGCAAAAGTATATAAATGTAGACACCTACTATATTAATATAAAGGAGCAGGTATAATTATATAATATGGGCGCAAAACAATTCGATTATTATATATTCATCGATTACTCTGAAGAGTTTTTAGGATACCTTATAATTGAAAATGGAAAAAAGAAGGAGATTATGCCTAAAATCTCTAAATTTGCACATTACAAAGAATTAAAATACAAGTCTGCTTATTTACATTCAATAAAAAAAATTATTGAGAAAAATCAAATTTGTTCTTATTTTAAATTAAAAATTCGGAAAACTACCGATACTCCTGAAATTTATTCAGATATATTGGAGTTTTTGAATAATCATCAAAATTGCTTAATATTTATTTCCGTAGACAATAAACAGTATCTTAATTTTGAAAAAATAGTGAAAATTATAGATGGTAAAAATACTCGCGTTATTAAAGAAAGTGAATTAAAAAAAGATACCGAAGAATATAAAATAAGTCTTGTTCTTGATACATTATTAAATTTAGACAGATTAAAATATGATAATAAATAAAGAAAATAAACATAGGGTAAGAAGGTCCGTCAATCCTACTAACCATGTCAAGCATGGGGTTCGTCAGGTCCTATTCCCCTATAGTTATTCTAATGAATTGAATTTTATAAATCTTACTATTGGGGGTTTTATTTTCTAAGAAAATGTACCTCGAGCAGCGCAAAACAAAAAGCGGTGTGAAATATTATCTGGCACACTCTTTCCGCGAAGGCGGAAAGGTGCATAAGAGCCGAGTATATTTGGGCTCAAATATCGAAAAAGCTGTTCTTGACCAGAGAATGACTAAGGCCACAGAACTTCTTCATCAGCAGCTTAATAGCTTTAAAATAATAAGAAGCCCGCTAAAATATAAATTCACAAAAAGAGAAGCAGATTTAGTTCAAAAGTTAAAGAGACACGCAAGACTTAAAGTTATACATCTAACAGAACAGGATTGGGAAAGATTTACAGAATTATTTACTTACAATACTAATGCTATTGAAGGTTCTACCATAACACAAGATGAAGTTTTAGATATTATGAGCCAGAATAAATGGCCACACACAAAGCCAAAAGAGGATATATCTGAAACTTACGGCGTTGTTAATGCTATAAAATACCTCAGAAAAACAAAAGAGCATATTTCATTGGATTTAATGCTGCAGCTGCATAATATTATTTTTGCTAATTCTAAAACCTATGCTGGTGCATTCAGAAAAAGAGGGACAGAAGTAGGAATTAAAGATGGCTTTGGCACCATTGTTCATCTTGGAGCGCCTTCTGGAAGAGTTATAGCTTTGCTTACTGAACTTGTTAAATGGTACAATCAAAATAAGAAAAAACTTCCACCAGTCGTTCTTGCTGCAGTTGTCCATAATCAATTTGAATATATTCACCCATTTGAAGATGGAAATGGCAGAGTTGGAAGATTATTAATGAATAATATTTTAATTAAAAATCATATGCCCCCAGTAAATATTCAGATGGATAATAGAAAAGAATATTATGAAACTCTTAGAATATTCCAGCATTCCGGAGATATTAAACCAACAATAGATATTATCCTTAAAGAGTATAAAAGAATGGAGAAAGAATTACGGAAAACAGGAAAGATAAGCAAGACTAAGAAAAATAAAACCTCTACTAAAACAAAAACTAAAAAAATCAAGAGAAAGAAATTATAATCGGGTGTCTACAATTTACTCTTTTGTAGTCACCTTTTGCTTGTTCTTCTCCACTTGCTTCGAGGAATAAGGTGTCTACTTTTTCGGTTAGCTGCTGGGCTTTTTTTTGGTGCCTGCTCTTTCCTGACATCTCGGTAATCTGCCAATTCTAATATTCTTTTTTGCTCTTTTTTCTCTGAAAAAGTATAGGGAACATAAATCGGCTTTTTAGTTGCAGGATTTAATCCAGTATAATACATGCAAGTAGAAACAGTCATGGGTGTTGGCGTAAATATCTGTACAGATTCAGCATTTTTAAGATGTTTTATCTTTTCGGCTAATTCTCTGGCTTCTTTCATGCTTGAACCTGGATGCGCCGTCATAAAATAAAAAGTTAATTCTCCGCAGCCAATCTTGTTGAACTCTTTAATAAAATAATCAAGATTTTCATTTTTGCTTCCTGCTTTGTTCATCAGATTTAAAACATGCTCATTAACATGCTCTGGAGCAATTTTTAATTTTCCAGAAATATGGTATTTTGCTATTTCTTTTATATATTCTGGCGTAGCCATATCAAATCTTACTCCTGAACGAATGAAGACTTTTTTTATTCCAGGGATTGTTCTAACTTTTCTAAGTAATTCAACTAATCTACTATGGCTTTTTACAATATCTTTATCAAAATCTAATCCATACATATTTGCAGAAGGTCCACCAAAATCATCAATTATGCCCTTGAAATCTTTATTATTTTTAAGATTTTCAATTTCTCTTATAATTGATTCTTCAGAACGCGAAATAATTTTATCACCCATGGTTAATCTTAGAGAACAGAAATTACAATTTCCTATACAGCCCCTATGAGTTACAATGGAAAATTCAAATCCTTTCATATAGGGAACTTTTCTCACATCTCTTGAAAAATCAAGTTCATAATATTCATCTAAGTCTTCGCTTGTATATTCTGGAGATTTATATTGCAAAATATAAAAATTATCGGTCTTTTGTGCAAGATTTTTCCAGTTTGAGAATAGATTCTGCATGTCACAAAATTTTTCTTTGCTTTTTGATACTTCTTCATGTGAAGGCAATAAAACAAAATCTTCTTTTGGAAGTTCACGAGTTCTTATGCATGTTCCGTCAATTCCTTCAAGAGAATCCTCGTCACTTAATCTTTCAGCTATCTCAAGAATTTGCTTTTCTGCGCTACCATAAACAAGAATATCTGCGCGAGTATCAAAAAGTATGGATTTTCTAAGAGAATTGCTCCAATAATCATAATGAGTAAATCTTCTAAGAGTTGCTTCTACTCCTCCAAGAACAATAGGGGTTTCCTTAAATTTCTGTCTTATCCAATTAGAATAAACAATAACAGCTCTGTCTGGAATCATTTTTTCATAGCCTAATAATTCATCGTCTTCTCTTGGACGATTTAAAGCAGTATAATTTCTTACCATAGAATCTATTGCTCCAGAGGTTACTCCGAAGAAAAGTTTTGGCTTTCCGAATTTCATAATATCTTCTGCTTTTTGAGGCATTTCTATAACTGCAACACTATAGCCATTTTTTTCAAGCAGTCTTCTCAGTATTGCTGTTCCGCAAAACGGATGGTCAAAATACTTCTCTCCAAGAACAAAGATAATATCGAATTGGTGATGATATTCCATAGAATATTGAAGAAAAATCTGGTTTTAAAGTTATGTTTTGATGTTTAGGTTTCGTAAACATTATTTAAACAAGATTCTTGATAATGCCTTAAATTCTACTCGAACTTGCATTCTTATAATTACTAACTACCTAAATATAAGTTCTCGGAAGCAGAAGTTTTGAGAAGCCTGTAAGTTTTTGTTTGGTGAATTAATAATAGATTTTTAAACCAGTCTTGCTATTTACTTCTATCATGAAAAAGAGTATCGCAATATTTATAACCACCATTTTGGTTCTTTTATTTATAGGAGCAATTACATACGGAATGGTAAAAAAAGCTGAAAAAACGCGCGTTTTATTGGAAACAAATTATGGAAACATAACTATAGAACTTTACAGCGATATGCCGATTACAACTGGAAATTTTAAGTCATTAGTTGAAAAAGGAACTTACAATGGCGTTATTTTCCATAGAATAATTCCTAATTTCATGATACAGGGTGGAGATCCAACCGGAACAGGCTATGGTGACCCTTCTATTCCAAATATAAAAGATGAATTCACACATTCTGGTGGAAATAAAAACAATAGAGGAACAATTGCAATGGCAAATGCAGGACCCAATACCGGAAGCTCACAATTTTTCATTAATCTTGTAAACAATAATTTCTTAGACACTAAGCATCCTGCTTTTGGAATTGTTGTTGAAGGAATGAATATTGTTGATGCTATCGCAAAAGTTCAGACAAATGCGAATGATAAACCTTTGAAAGATGTGACGATAATATCTGCTAAAATCGTCTAAGACGAATATATTCTTAAGTATAATTTTGTTTAAATATCCTGCAAGTATCTAAAAATATGGCTGATTTAAGAGAGCAAGAGATGGCTGAATGGGCGCTGAGAATCGGAGCCATAAAACTTAATACAACTGTGCCATTTCAATGGGCTTCTGGCTATAGGATGCCGATTTACAATGACAACAGAATGTTTCTTGGGCATCAGAGATATAGGCGCAGTATTGTGCAAAGGCTTGCCGAGTTATCTGCGTCAAATACCATCGCTGGGACTTCGACAGCAGGAATACCTTGGGCTGCGTGGGTTTCAGATAAGCTTGATTTGCCAATGGTTTATGTAAGAGACAAACCAAAAGAGCATGGCATGAAGAACCAAATAGAAGGAATAGATGCTGAAAAGGATCTTGCAAGAAGCCATGTCGTGCTTATAGAGGACTTAATATCAACTGGCGGAAGCTCTGTAAAGGCAGTTCAAGCCATACGAAACGCAAATGGAACATGCGATAATTGTTTTTCTTTGTTCAGTTATGGCTTCAGAATGGCAGATGAAATGTTCGATGGAAAAATTCCCTATGATGATAAAGGAAACAGGCTGACTATGCCTTGCTTGAATAATTCTCTGCTTTATTACAGCACTTTGATAAATGTCGCTAAAGCGTTGAAGCAAATTGGCCAGGAACAGCTTGAAATGCTAGAAGAATGGAGAACTGCGCCATTTGAATGGGGAGAAAAGCATGGGTTCCCGCGTGTTGTAAAAGATAAAAAATAGATTATCCTATAGTTTAATTCTTGAAATATTTTATTTTGCTAATATCTTCTGCAGAAATATTTATTACTGGCTTGCTGTTTTGTTCTTGTTTTTGGGCTTTTGTTTCTTGCTCTTGCTTTAGCTGTTCTTTCATGAGTTTTTTAAAATCAGGCATTTTTTCTGTGGCGTAAGATAAACACCAGGGCTTCATATTTTTATGAATCTTAATGAATTCTTTTATTTGAACAGGATTCTTTTTTGCTGCTTCTCTTAGCATCCAACCTGTTCCTTTTTGAACATAAATGTCTTCATCATTGCAGAGTTTTTCTGCAAGCAAGATTGTAAGCTGTATCTTTCCCTTCTTTATATTCTGACATTGACTTATTATTGAAATTCTTCTTATCCAGGGATTTTTTGATTCTGAAAACTTCTTTATTTCTGTATTTAGCTGAGGATTATCTGCAAGAATTACTCCGAGCGTATGCGAGGAAGCTTCGTCAACATGGTCCCAACTCTTAAATTTATTCAATCTTTTTTCATTTGTTAAAAAATCCCAAAACTCTAGGTTAAATTGTTTTTTATGATTGGTAAGAAGAAATAATGCCAGACACATCTCTTCGTGATTTCCAGAATTCCAGAGCTCATCAAAAAGATTGAAAGTTTCTGAAATTGAAAGATTATTATATTTTTTTGCTATTTTTCTTAGTTGTGGAACACGCAATCCATAAAAGTTATAGGGTGATTTTAGATATTTTTTATAATTCTCTGCTAGTTTTGCATTTTTCAGATGAAACATTTCGCCTCTTATTTGGTCTAGTGCTGGCATGATAGCCATAAACATGAAAGCTTAAAAAATCTTTTGATTTCTAGTGTTGTTCTAAATTTCGAATTTAGAAAGCTTTTTAAACCCTCTTTTAATTTGAATTATAACCACTTAGTTGTAATTATGCAAAATTGCTTTGCAAATAACTATTACATGATAAAACTAAGTTAAACAAATCGCCTTAAACAAAAATGCCTAATACTTTTCACATTTTACAGCCAAAACATACTATTCTTAAACAGAAAGAAACTGAAAAAGTTCTAGAAGATTACAATATTTCTCTTACACAATTGCCAAAAATCAAAATTACTGACGCAGCTTTGCCTGATGGCGCAAATGTTGGAGATATAATCAAAATTGAAAGAAAAGATGAAGACGGAACTCAAGTGTACTACAGAGTTGTTGTCCTTTGATGCTTTCAAAATAAACAAAGAACAAAAGTAAAAAACTCACGTTCCCTTCGGGTTCGGGGTGAAGAGTTTTTTACATCACAGGAAATCCGAGATTTCCTGAGCTTTTGTTTTTTAAAATAAAATAAACATAAAAAAACAAAATGAAACTAGAAACAAACGAAAAATATTTGCTTGTTAAAAAATATTTGGAACAGCATTCACTCGTAGAATCTAATATCACCTCTTTTAATAATTTTATAGAAAAAAGAATGCCTGAAATTGTTGAAGAAATTTCTGAAGGACTTCCTAAAGAAGAAGACATTGAAGTTAAGCTTGGAAAGGTTAGAATTGGAAAACCATTAATCCATGAAGCTGATGGCTCACCAAATCATATAACTCCTGCCGAAGCAAGACTTAGAAATTTAACTTATTCTGCTCCGGTATTTATTGAAGTAACAATAAAACAAGGAAGCCAGATTGAAAGCCAAGAAGTTGAAGTAGGTTATATTCCGGTTATTGTAAAAAGTAATGCCTGCAATATTGCTGGAAAAACTCCTGAGGAATTATTAAAATTATTTATTGATCCTCTCGATACTGGCGGATATTTTATTATCAACGGAAATGAAAGAGTAATGGTTATGACTGAAGATTTGGCAGAAAATCAGCCATTTATTGAAAGATCAAAAGGCAAATTAATGCTTAGATTATTCTCAAGAAGGGGAAGCTACAGAATCCCTATTACAGTAACTGACACAAATGAGGGAATCATTGAACTTTCTTTTTCAAGATTCAAAAATATTCCTGCAGTAATCATATTAAAAGCACTTGGATTAACAAAAGAATCAGATATTGCATCTTATATCGGAAGAGATAATGACGGCTTAATCGTTAATCTTTATGAATACGCTAACTTACAAACTCCGGAAGATGCAATGATGCAAATTGCTGAAAAAACTTCGCTTCAGGGAACAAAGAAAGAAATTCTTGACAGAGTTAAGCAAAGAATTGATTCTTATCTTCTTCCGCATATTGGATTAACTAAAAATGAAAGAGAAGAAAAAGCAGTAACTCTCTGCAAATTAATAAAACAATTTTACATTGCAAAAGAAAATACAAAAAGCTTGACCGATAAAGACCATTATGCAAATAAAAGAGTTAGACTTTCTGGAGATTTGCTTGCTGATTTATTCAGAGTTAATTTAAATATATTAGTTAGAGATATACAACATTCTCTTCAAAAAATTCAGAAAAGAAAGAAATTCTATTCACTTAAAACAATTGCTAAATCAACATTATTCACTCATAGAATTGAATCTGCAATTGCTACAGGTAACTGGATTGGAGAAAGAACAGGAGTTACACAGAATATGGATAAGACTAACTATCTTGCAATATTATCTCAGCTTCAAAGAGTCGCAAGTACACTTCCTGGAGAGCAAGAAAATTTCTTAGCAAGAACTTTGCATCCAACACATTACGGAAGATTCTGCCCAATTGAAACACCTGAAGGAACAGAAATTGGACTTAGAAAAAATCTTTCTATTTTAGCTAAAGTTTCAACACGCCTTGAATTAGATGAAAAGAAGTTTATGGATTTGCTTAAACAACTTGGATTAAAAAGAGAAACAGGAAGCAAGGGCAGTGATGTTTTCTTTAATGGAAGATTCGTAGGAAATGTAGAAAGCCACGAAGTATTTGTAAAAGAATTAAGAGCAAGAAGAAGACTTGGCGAACTTCCAATTCAAATTAGCATAAGATACGACAAACAATTGGATACTATTTTAATCTCAACAGAAATTGGAAGAGTTTTAAGACCACTTATAATTGTTGAAAATGCTGAAAGTTTGATTAAAGAGGATACTCTTGATGAAGTTAAAAATAATAAAGTTAACTGGAATGATTTAGTAGCTCAAGGAATGATTGAATATATTGACGCTGCTGAAGAAGAAAATTGTTTAGTTGCTCTTAAAAAGTCAGATATAACTCCCGCACATACACATCTTGAAGTAGATATTATGGATTTATTCGGAACAGTTACATCTCTGGTACCTTTCCCTAACTATGACCAGTCAGCAAGACTTATGAGGGGAAGCAAAACTCAAAAACAGTCTCTTGGATTATATGCTGCAAATTTCTTATGCAGAGTTGATACTGATGTTTCACTTTTACATTATCCACAAAAGCCAATTGTAAGAACTTTTGTTTACGATACACTTAATGTTTATCCATCAGGACAAAATGTTGTTGTTGCAATTATGACTCATGAAGGATATAATATGGAAGATGCATTAATCTTGAATAGAGCGTCTGTTGATAGAGGATTAGCACGTTCAACTTATTTCCGTCCTTATACTAGCGTTGAATTGAAATACGCTGGTGGATTAAGAGATCAAATAGAAATTCCTGAAAAAGGAACATCAGGATATAGAATAGAAGAATCTTATAGATATCTTGAATCTGATGGTATTGTTTATCCTGAAGCAAATATGAATTCAGGAGAAGTTGTTATCGGAAAAACTTCTCCGCCAAAATTCTTATCTGAATCTAGAGAAATTTCAGTAAAAGCCAGAAAAGAAGGCTCAAGCGTTATCAGACAAGAAGAAAGAGGAACAGTTGATGCAGTATTCATAACTGAAAATAGAGATGGAAATAAAATTATTCAAGTTAGAACAAGAGATCAAAGAATCCCTGAACTTGGAGATAAATTTGCAACAGCCCACGGACAGAAAGGAGTTATTGGAATGCTTGTACCTGAAAATGATATGCCCTTCACATCAAGAGGAGTTAAGCCAGATATAATATTCAATCCTCACGGTATTCCTGGACGTATGACTGTAGGTTATCTTATGGAATTACTTTGTGGAAAAATAGGCTCTCTGTCTGGAAGAATTATGGATGGAACAGGATTCCAAAATACAAAAATTGAAGATTTAGAAGAACAATTGAAATCACTTGGATTAAGATTTGATGGAAAAGAAACAGTTTACAACGGAATAACTGGAAAAATGATGGAAGTCAAGATTTATGTTGGAACAATGTATTATCAAAAATTAAAATACATGGTTTCTAACAAAATGCATGCAAGAGCTTCTGGAAAAGTTACATTATTAACAAGACAACCTATTGAGGGTAGAGCAAAAGGCGGTGCATTAAGACTTGGAGAAATGGAGCAAGAAGCATTAGTTGCTCATGGAGCATCTTTATTACTTAAAGAAAGATATGATTCTGATAAAGTTGTTATACATATCTGCACTAAGTGTGGTTATATCGCTGTTGAAGATGATATTCACAAGAAAATTTATTGCCCACTTTGTGGAAGCAATGAGAATGAGCCAGTTGAAATGTCTTATGCATTCAAGCTTCTTGTTGATGAAATACAGGGCTTACATTTAGCAACTAAATTTGATTTGAAAAATAAATACGAACAATAATGACAGTACGAGTAAAAAAACAAGTTAGCGGATTATATTTCAGCTTGCTGAATCCTGAACAGATAAAAAGCATAGCTGCTGCTCGAATTGTTACACCTGAACTTTATGATATTGACGGTTATCCTGTTGATGGTGGACTTATGGATTTAAGACTTGGAGCAATTGATCCTGGAGTAAGATGCCGTACTTGCGGTGGAAGATTAAAAGAATGTCTTGGACATCCTGGAATTATTGAACTTTCTCGTCCAGTTATCCATATCAAATATATCCAAATAATTGAAATGTGCTTAAGAGCATTCTGCCAATCTTGCGGAAAATTCATGCTATCAGAAGAAAAAATAAAAGAATATCCACTTAAAGAAAGAATAAAAAAAGCTAAAGATGCTAAGAAATGCCCATACTGCAATGCTACTCAAGATAAAATAAAACTTGAAAAGCCGATGACATTTAAGAAAGGCAAAAAGAGAATTTTCCCTGATGAATTAAGAGAAATGCTTGTTGCAATTCCAAACGAAGATTTGAAAAATGTTGGCGTAAATCCTGAAATTTTCAGACCAGAATGGGGAATATTAACAGTTCTTCTTGTTCCTCCTGTTACAGTTCGTCCTTCTATCACTCTTGAATCAGGAGAAAGAAGTGAAGATGACTTAACTCACAAGCTCGGAGATATTATAAGAGCTGACCAAAGATTAAGAGAAAACTTGAATGCAGGAGCTCCTGAAGTTATTATTGATGATTTATGGGACTTACTTCAATATCACATAACAACTTTCTACGATAATAATATTTCTGGAATTCCTCCAGCAAGACATAGATCTGGACATCCCCTTAAAACAATAACTGAAAGAATTAAAGGAAAAGAAGGAAGAATAAGACACAATCTTGCAGGTAAGAGAGTTAATTTTTCATCTCGTACAGTTATCTCACCAGATCCAAACTTAAAAATAAATGAAGTTGGAGTTCCAAAAGAAATTGCTATGACTCTTACTGTAAATGAAAGCGTAACAACATTAAATCTAGAATTTTTGAAAAAATTAGTAAAAAGCGCAGTGTATCCTGGAGCAAATTACGTTATACGACCTGACGGAAAAAGAAAAAAGATAACTCCTGATTTGAAAGAAGAAATTATAGAAGAATTAGCTCCGGGCTATATTGTTGAAAGACATTTGAGAGACGGAGATGTTGTTTTATTCAACAGACACCCATCACTTCACAAAGCAAGCCTTATGTCTCACAGAGTAAAAGTTATGCCTTATAGAACATTTAGATTACATCCTGCTGTTGCATTCCCATACAATGCAGATTTTGATGGAGATGAAATGAATATTCATGTTCCTCAAACAGAAGAAGCAAGAGCAGAAGCAGAAATATTACTTGACGCTTCACAAAATTTAATTTCTCCTAAGAATAACACAAATTTAATCGGATGTATTGCTGATGCGACAACTGGAAATTATTTGCTTAATCTTAATCAATTAAGCAAGGCAGATGCTTCTCAAATGCTTTATGAATCTGGAATTGAAACCTCAATAACTAAAAAAACTCTTGAAGGAAGAGAAGTATTCTCTGAAGCACTTCCAAAGATAGACTTCACACTTAAATCAAAATCCGATGATGTTTTTACTATCAAAAAAGGCGAGCTGATTTCTGGAATTCTTAATGATAAAATATTTGGAGTAGAAAATGGCGCAATAATTACTGATCTTGATGCACAAATAGGCAGAGAAAAAACTCTTGAAGCAATAAGAAAAGTTTTTGCTTTAGGAACTAAGTATCTTTCAAAGCACGGATTTACTATTTCTATAAATGACTTAAAAGTTAATAAGAAAGTAGAAGATGCTACTGAAAAGATAATCAAAGAATCAGAAGATAAGACAAATGATTTGATTAAGGCTTACCATGACGGCACTCTTGAAATTATTCCTGGAAAAACAAAAGAAGAATCACGTGAAATTAAGATTATCCAAATACTTAATGATGTTAGAACAAAAATTGGACAAATTGTTAAGCAAGAATTCCCAAAAGAAAATCCAATTAACTCTATGATTATTTCTGGAAGTGGTGGAAACATTCTTAATATTACTCAGATGGCTTGTTGTGTAGGGCAACAGTCTTTATGGGGAAGAAGAATTGATATTGGATATACAAATAGAACGCTTTCATTCTTTAAAGAACACGATTTATCTCCAATGTCTAAGGGATTTATTGAATCACCATTTATGAAAGGGCTTAAGCCATACGAATTCTTTTTTGGAGCAGTTACTGGAAGAGATTCGATGATGGATACTGCTTTGAGAACTCCTAAATCTGGTTATTTATACAGAAGACTTGCAAACTCATTACAGGATATGAAGATTGCTTATGATGGAACAGTAAGGGATGGAAGCGAAAATGTTGTTCAATTCAAATACGGCGATGATGGAATTGATGTTTCTAATTTACATAAAAGCAAACAAATTCCTGCTGGAGAAGCAATCGGAATATTAACTGCACAATCTATCGGAGAACCTTCAACACAGATGGTTCTTAACGTATTCCACTCAGCTGGAGTTGCAGAGATGCAGGTTACACAGGGTCTGCCAAGATTGATAGAAATCATTGATGCAAGAAAAACACCATCAACACCAACTATGGAAATTTATCTTGATAAAGAACACAATGATGAAAAGCATGCAAGAGTTTTAGCTGAAAAAATCAAGGAAACAAAGTTTGGCGAAATTATTGATAAAATGAAGATTGATTTTGGAAATAAAAAAATTGAAGCAATAATCGGAGCAGAATCTCTTAAGATGATACACATTGGAATTTCTGAATTATCAGATAGATTAAAAGAAGAAGGCTATCCGAATAAAGTTAAGGATAATACTCTTGTTTTCTCTGAACCAAAATCAACATTCAGACAGTTATACAAGCTTAAAGAAAAATTGAAGAGCATAAGAGTTTCTGGAATTGATGGAATAAACCAAATTCTGGTTGTTAAAAGAGAGACTCATTATGTTATTCTTACTGCTGGAAGCAATCTTGAAGAAATATTATCTTTGAAGGGAGTAGATAAATCTAAAACTACAACAAATGATCTTCATGAAATTTGCGATGTTCTTGGTATTGAGGCTGGAAGAGCAGCAATAGTTCATGAAATAAGAAAAACTATTGAAGCTCAGGGACTTGATATTAACATAAGACACCTTAAACTTATTGCAGATGCTATGAGCTTTGTTGGAACAGTCCAGGGAAGCACAAGAATGGGTATGATTGGACAAAAATCTTCAGTTCTTGCAAGAGCTTCTTTCGAAACACCAATAAAACACTTTGTAAATGCTACATTAAAAGCAACAAAAGATGAATTAGCTTCAGTTATTGAGAATATTATTCTTAATCAGCCAATACCTGTTGGAACAGGATTGCCAGGATTACTTGTTAAGGTTACTGGAAGACTTGCAGAATTAGAGACAAAAAAAGGAAAAAAGAAAGAAAGTAAAGAAGGAAAAGAATAATAAGACGATTTTTAAAATAGATATGATAAATTTATTAATGTTACATAATGCATTGTTTAGTAAGCTTATTGAGAGAAGAGTGGCTTGTTCAGAAGTATTTGGACATAATATTAATTTAAATAGGTTGGAAGCAAACTAAAAACATGACAAACAAGACATTCGATATGCAGTTTATACGTTATATGAATTTATTCTCAAGAGTAACAAGAATAGACCCCAAACATTGCTTTGCTTATAATAATGGATTATTATTTGTTGTTCCTGCTGGAGCTGTTCAGATGGCAATTGGCAGAGATAATTCTAATTTAAAAAAATTAAGCACTATCCTTGGAAAAAGAATAAGAATCGTTAGCCAGCCTTCTGGAGAAAAAGAAATGGCAAAATTTATTGCAGTAATTGTTGCGCCTATTAAATTTGAAAGAGCAGAAGTTGTTGAAAATTCTGAAACAAAAGATAAAGAAATTGTTATCACAACTTCAGACAGGGAAGCCAAAGCCATGCTGATTGGCAGAGGACGAGCAAGAGAAACAGAGTTGAAAGATATTCTTGAACAATATTTTGGCGTGAAGATATTGAGGATTATGTAGTAAGGCTCGCTTCGCTCGCCTTTTTTTATTTTCTGCTTTCGCATAAATTTTTTGATAACCCGACGAATTTTGATAATGCATTAATAATATTAGTTACACGAGAAGCTGAGCCGAACAATTTTGTGAGTGTCTTTGATTTATTATTTCGAACAAGGTTGTGAGCAAGAGGAAGCTTCGAGTTGAAGTAATTACACGAAGTGCAAAATATGCGAGCCGAAAATTTGCATTTAAGTAGTAAATCAAAAAACAATGGGGCACCGCCCCTTAAAAGGGGCAGTTTGTAAAGCCCCTTGTTTTTGGATTCCCCGAAAGAAAGACGCAGTAAAACGACCGCAACATAAATGTTGCGGATTTCTTTCGGCGATTAAAATAAGAATGCAAATTTGAGAAGAAAGGCGAGCAAGAAAGCTTTTTAAATGCACTTTTGTATACAATTCCATGGGACTTTTAAGTGCTACAAAGATGAAGAATGTAAGAAAGAAATTTAGATGGAATAATAAGAAATATAAAAAACAAAAATTAGGTTTATTCGCTAAATCAGACCCGCTTGGTGGTAAAAGCCAAGCAAAAGGTCTAGTAGTTTCTAAAGTGCAAAAAGAAGCAAGACAGCCAAATTCAGCTATGAGAAAATGTTGCAGAGTTCAACTTATTAAAAATAACAAAATGGTTACTGCTTTTATTCCTGGAAATCTTGCGCAAAAATTTGTTGATGAGCACGATGAAGTTATTATTGAAAGAATTGGTGGAAGAATGAACAGAGCTAAGGGAGATATTCCTGGGGTTCGTTTTGCTGTTATAAAAGTAAATGACCAACCTCTTCAATTGCTTTGGAAAGGCAAAATAGAGAAAGGAAGAAGATAATGATGGATAATGCAACTTATCAATGGATGGCAATGGGTGGAGTAGCTGTTGTTGGACTTGCAGTTTCAGCTTATCAAGATTATCAAATGAATAAAATTACAAGAAGATATACTGAAAAAATGCAAAAACATATTCAAGAAGCAAACAGAATTATTAATAATATTAAAACACTTGAGGTAAGAACCGCTTAAAATGAAACTATTCGATTTATATGATTGTGATGCAGTTGTTGTAAATGATCCTGGACTTAAGAGAGTTATTAATTTGACTCCGAAAATTATGCTGAAATCTCATGGAAGATCAAAAGGAAAATTTTCTAAGACAAAAGTAAATCTTGTTGAAAGACTTGCTAATCTTCTTGGAGTTCCTGGACACAGAAATAAGAAACACAAAATTATGACTCCAATGGCTTCTGGAAAATATCATAAAAACATGAAAGTAGTTCTTGAAGCATTCAAGAAAGTTGAAGAAAAAACAAAACAAAATCCTGTTCAGGTTTTGGTTCTGGCTGTTGAAAAATCTTCACCTAGAGAAGAAGTTACAACAATAGAATATGGTGGAGCAAAATATCCACAAGCTGTTGATTGTTCACCTTCAAGAAGAGTTTCACTTACATTAAGATTAATTGTTCATGGAGCTTATGATAAAGCATTCGGAAAGAAAACAAAAATAGAAGATGCTCTTGCAAATGAAATAATTCTTGCTTCGCAAGAATCTGCAGACAGCGCGGCTGTTGCAAAGAAAAACGAAATGGAAAAACAGGCAAATTCTGCGAGATAATAACAATCTTCTTTAGACACAGAAAAATAATATTTTTCTGAGCCCCGAAAATATAAATTTTCGCGGAAAGAAGCTTCTTAGAGTTCAAGAAACTATATTTGAGTATAATAATTCTTATAAACTAAGAAAAAACAATATTATTATGGCTACAAATTATGTAGAAAGCGAAGAAAATTATAGAGCAAAAATGCAAGCTGCAATGACTTTAGGAATTGATTCTCTTTTTCTTGGAATGATAATGAAAGAAAATTCTAAATCAGGCAATGGGCATTATTCTCTTCCTGATTCAAGAAAAAGAGCAGAAATCGCAAGAGATGTTTATAGAAGGAAAGACTCAAAAATAACTGAAATGCTTAAGCAATATGAAATCAAACATACTCAAATGCAAAAAGGTGAAAGAATTACTGGATTAACTGGCGAAGATAAAATTTGCAAGGTTTGTGGGGATAGCAATCCCAGCATGTTTGACGCATGCCCTGTTTGCCTTGATGTTTATATTCAAGAATTTCGGAGGGGTTGAGGAATATAAAACTTCTAAAGAATTTAGCAACCTTTTTAAACCATCTTTCTTACTAAGTTTTATAAAGAAAATAATCAAAAAGTAAAAAACTTCCTGTCCCTTCGGGTTCGGGGTGAAGAGTTTTTTACACTCTGGAAATTTTTAATTTCCAGATTACTCGTTTGAGGTTTCAAACTTCGTATGGCCAAAAAGGAATCAAATTTAGAAAAGATACAGCGATTATGTACAGAACAAAAGAATATTAGAAACATCGCTACTTCTGCGCATATTCATCATGGAAAAACTGCTCTTACTGACAATCTTCTTGCTGCATCAGGATATATGGCTGCAAAAAATGCCGGAGATTTAGAAGAAGGAATGGCAACATGGCAGCATGGAGATGAACAAGAAAGATTAATGACGGTTGACTCTGCAAATGTGTCTATGGTTCATGAATTCGCAGGACAAGAATATCTTATTAATTTAATTGATACTCCTGGACACGTTGACTTTGGCGGAAATGTTACGCGAGCTATGAGGGCTATTGATGGAACTATTGTTTTAATTTGCGCTTCAGAAGGAATCATGCCGCAAACAGAAACAGTTATCAAACAAGCAGTTAGAGAAAGAGTTAAGCCAATTCTTTTTATCAATAAAGTTGACAGATTAATCAAAGAATTAAAATTAACACCTGAAGCAATGCAGCAAAGACTTGTTAAGATAATTAATGATTTTAATATTTTACTTTCACAGATTGCTGAGCCTGAATTCAGAAAAACTTGGCAAGTTGATGTTAATGATGGAAGCGTTGCATTCGGAAGCGCGAGAGATAATTGGGCATTGAGCGTTCCATTCATGAAGAAAAAAGGAATTACTTTCAAGGATGTATTAAATATTTACAGCATGGAAGAAGCGCAGAGAAAAGAATGGTGCTGGAAAAATGCGCCGCTTTTTGAAGTTCTTTTAGATATGACTATTAAACATCTACCAAGCCCGCTTGATGCGCAAAAATACAGAATTCCAAAAATATGGCATGGCGACTTAGAAACAGAATTTGGAAAAAATCTTATAAATTGCAATCCTAAAGGAAAAGTTGGATTTGTTATCACAAGAATTGTTATTGATCCTCGTTCAGGAAAAGAAGTTTGCGCTGGAAGATTATTCTCTGGAACAGTTAAAAATGGAATGGAAGTTTATCTTAACTTAGCTAAATCAAAACAAAGAGTTCAGCAAGTTCTTATCTATAATGGAATAAAGCCAGAACAGATGGAAGAGTTGCCATGCGGAAATGTTTTAGCTATTGCTGGAATTAATGCTGCTCCCGGAGAGACTGTTACAGAAACTCCTGAAACCCCATTTGAAGAGATGAAAAATATTTTTGAGCCAGTTATTACAAAATCTATCAGTGTTCCTAAACCGCAAGACTTGCCTAAACTTATTGATGTTCTGAAAAAAGTAGCAAAAGAAGACCCCTCTATCAGAATTAAGATTAATGAAGAAACTGGTGAGAACTTAATTTCAGGAATGGGTGAATTACACTTAGAAATCGTTGAAAATAGAATTAGAACAGAAAAAGGAGTAGAAGTTATTACTTCTGCGCCGATTGTAGTTTACAGAGAAACAGTTGATAAAGCTGGAGAGCCTGGTGAAGGAAAATCTCCAAACAAGCACAATTTATTTTTCTTAAAAGTAGAGCCATTAGAACCTACTGTTTATAATGCAATTAGAAATGCAGAAATATCTGAAGGAAGAATTAAGAAAAAAGATGAACCACTTTGGAAAAAACTTAATGAATGCGGAATATCTAACGAAGAAGCAAGACAATACATATGCGTCTACAAGGATTGTGTATTTTTGAACAAGATTAAAGGAGAAGTTAATATTGGAGAAGTTATTGAACTTGTTTTAGATGCATTTGAACAGGTTGTTGATGCTGGACCTATTGCAAGAGAACCTTGTACTAAACTTAAAGTTTCATTAGTTGATATTAAACTTCACGAAGACGCTATCCACAGAGGACCTGCACAAGTTTATCCTGCCGTTAGAGATTCTATGAGAGCAGCAATGTCAACTGCAAAGCCAATTTTATTTGAGCCAGTTCAGACAATGTTGTTTGAAGGACCTATACAATTCATGGGTGAAATGACAAAACTTATTCAGGGCAAGAGAGGACAATTAGTTGATGTTACCCAAAATGCAATTGATTGTGTTATCAAAGCAAGAATGCCTGTAACAGAAATGATTGGATTGGCATCAGATTTAAGAAGCGCAACAGAAGGAAGAGGAAGTTTCTCGATGGTTGACCAGAAGTTTGAAAAAGTTCCAGGAAACATCCAAGCAGATATAATTAGAAAGATAAGAACAAGAAAGGGATTGGCTGAGAACGAATAGTAGTTTCTCTTTTAGAAAAAGAGAAGCCCACGCTAAGAGAAAACTAAGTTAGATTTCACTATAATAATTCTTAAAAACTAGACTTTATTGTGATTTTCATGAGCAAAGGACAAAGACAACAACATAGACATGCTCATGTGAATAAATACGCAAAGTTCAGCAAAGCAGATGGTGCGCTCGATAGACTAATTGCACAGCAGGAAAGAGAGGAAAAAGAAAAAGAAGACAGAGAAAGAAGCCAGGCAATAATGAGCAGCAGAAGCGGGTTTGGGTCAGGTTGTGAAACTATTACAAGACATGGATTGAGAAAAGAATATCATCACCTTAATTCTGACTATATATTCCATATTGATTATTCTTAAATAAACTCTTTGTATCTAAAAAATATGAAATACCTGATTGTAAGTGATATGCATGGAGAAAGCCCGGTAGATTGTATTCAAAGGGAAATCAAAGAGAATGGAATAGGCAAACTTGTGTGTCTTGGAGATTATGATACTCCGGAAGTTCTTAGAGAAATAAGGAAGATTAGAATTCCTAAAATCCTTACTGTTGGAAATCATGATTTGCACTATGTTTACGAATTAGGAATATCCAGCCCAATAATGAAACTTTCTGCTCCAGATTATGCAGATTTATGGAATAATAATCCTCAAGAAAAAGAATTCATTGAAGACGCTATAGCTGGAAGAAAGAAAAATGCGGGTTTAATAGTTGAAGCCAATCAGGGAGGAAGGAAAATTGCCTATGCGCACGCCTCTCTTGTTGATGCAGGCAGTCCTGATTCAGATGTTTATGGCTATGTATGGCAAAGACTCTACACCGAAGAAGCTGTTGTAATGAATTTTGCAAAAATGATTCAGGAAAATTATTGGATTCTTTTCAGAGGACACGATATGGGAACTTCAGCTCTAGCCTTGAATAAAGATAAAAAAATAGAGTATCCCAATGGAGAAAAAATAATGCTCGAGCCTGAAAAGAGATATATAATAACTACTGGAGAATTTTATTACGGCAATTATGTTGTATTTGATTCTAAAGAAAAAACTATCGAGTTCAAGAATACTGGAACCGGCAATCCCATCCGGGGCATTTAAAAACATTTTTATAGTTAGCTGAATTATCAATTTTATGAAAAAAGAAGTGTGGATAATTATTGTTCTGGCTGTGCTTGCAGTTATATTTGGAATTCTGGCTTATATCGGCTATAATGAAACAAAAGAGTTGGATTCTCAAGTTATCCAACTTAATGCTGACAAAGAACAATTATTCAACGATAAAGAAAATGCTCTTATTGAAAATAAAAAAATCAGAGATGAGTTGCAGCTACTCAATGAAGATGTTGCTGAAATCTATAAATCTTGCATAACGCAAAATGCCTGCAAAGGACATTTTCCCGGAATAAGGTGGTATTGCAATGATGTTGGCGATGCTGTCAGCGATATGACTCTTGCTTCGCATTTATGCGAATGTGATAATGTTTGTGAATTAAAAACCACTGTTGTGCAGACAATATAAAATGAACCAAAAAACGGCATTAAAGATAATATTTTATATCGCGATAGCAGGAATGCTGTTTTCAGGATATCTAAGTTATGGAGAATTAATTGCTAAATCTTGTTATGCCACGGCTCTTGGAATGGGTGTATGCACAAATGTTGCAGGAATTCCTGCTTGTGTTTATGGTTTTGTTATGTATCTTACTGTTTTTGTTATTTCTATATTGGGATTGAAGGGAAAAAAATAAAATAATGTAGGATTAAATTAAAGGGCATTAGTTGAGTAGATTTTCCTTACCACATCTCTTCTAAACTTATAACTATCAGCCCAAAGGGCATAGGCATTCCAGCCTTGAAAACTCTCGAGCATTTTTTCTTTAGAAATTTGCTCATTCCTGTATTCTTTAACCTTTAAGAGAATTTTTCGGATGTTTCTCTTTCTTAATAGCTTATAATGCCAAAAACATCTGAAACCGACGAAATCTACACCTTTTGATAGGGGAATTATCTTAGATTTTTGAGGATGAAGCTCAAGTCTTAACTCTCTACTTAAAAAGTTAGTAATCAAATTTTTCCATTCTTTAAGTTGTTCATTAGAACTATGTAGAATAACAAAATCATCAACATATCTTAGATAATATTTTATTTTGAGCTTATGCTTGACAAAATAATCAAGTTCATTCAAGTAAACATTAGCAAAGAATTGTGAGGTTAGATTTCCAAGGGGCATACCTTTCTCGGCAAAAACCCGTTTGCCCCCCCCGAATGGGCTGAAATGTTGTTAAGTATCTCTTTAATCAGCCAAATAGTCTTTTCATCTTTAATTTTTCTTCTTAAAATTCTTAGCAAAACTTCATGATTAACTTCCTGAAAATAATGTTTTATATCTGCCTTAAGACAATAACCTTTTATTTGATTATTATCAAACCATCCATTAATCTTGCCATTTCTAGAGACTTTTCTCTTAAACTCGTCAAATCTTCTCAGAGCAAATAAATTTCCTTTTCCAATTCTATTAGCGCAGGAATCATAAATAAACCTTTTATCAAAAATAGGCTCAATGATATTTACAAGAGCATGATGAACAATTCTGTCTCTAAAAGCACTCTTCGATATTGTCCTGGTTTTAGGATCTCGCAAAATAAAGGTAACTAAAGGTTTAGGAGAGTAAGTCTGCTCAAGAAGCTCTTTCTGTATGGAGTACAAATTTCTTAGTGTATCTTTTTCAAACCCCCTTACATAATCCTTCTTAGTCTTTCCTTTTCTTGCTTTTCGCCAAGCAAGAATGAGATTAGATAAAGAGACAATCTTTTCATAAATATTCTTGTATGTTTTAGCCATGTCCATAAATCTCTGGATTTTGGATCATCCAGAAAACCAAGGGTTTTCTTGATAATTAAAAGTCTTAGAACTATAGCCATTCGAGAAGCATAGCCGTCATTGTTGTTGTCATCGTAGTTGCCATTGAAGTTCAACCTGTCATCGCTCCAGTTGGAATTCAGCGCAGACCGCTATGTAGCCAATTAATTGAAAGTAAATCACCACTGCTTCATATTTCAGTTAATAGTTAAGACTTTATCTTACTTAATGTTGCAGTTGAATTTTATGTCTTGCTCTTTCAAGTAAGCACTATTAATAGGCGTGTGGCCCTAGTTTCTTCTCTATTTATTTTTTGAAGTGAGAAGGTTAACTAAGACATAGAAATAATTAAAATTAGAATTAATAAGCTTTTACTTATTTTTTGCAATCGCTCGCGCCTTCGGCGCTCGCATTACGCACCCGAGAAGCATAGCCGTCATCGCCGCAGCCAACGAAGCCGCCATCGAAGCCCAACCCGACAACGCCCCAGAGGGAATCCAGCGCAGTATATCTTTTAACATCTTTGTCAGTTGAACCTAAAATCCAAACACAAGGTTTATTCTTGCTTACTCCTTCAGCTACTCTTTTAACAGCATCAAGCATATTTTTATTCCCAACTTGAGCAACCACATAAGGATTTTTAAGCAATTCATCAACAGATTGGCTTTCTGTCTGAAATCCATAAGGAACAATTCTGACAGATTTATCTCCATCTTTATGTCTTTTTATCAAGGATTTTCTGTCAGAAGGCATTTTCCCATCAACGTTATCATAGACAATAACATCATCTTTGCCCCATAAATTCTCTGTTGCAGTCCAAAAATAATTATTTTTGAATTTGCTTAGAATATCTTTGCAATGCTCTTCATCTTGATTTTGTAAAGCTACATCAACTAAAGAGATAGTCTGTCCAGTTGTTGGTCTTAATCCTTTATCTGCGTCTATCGCGCTCATCACATTTTTAAAATAATTAGGACCATTCATTGGAAGACTGAAAGCCAAAACTTCGCCTAAATGAGGAACATAAATTTCTGTTCTTGCTTCTACAATCTTTCCGTTGCCGTTAAGTTGTGTTGTTTTCATAATTTTATTAATAAAATTAGCTTTATAAAGCTTTCTGTAGTGTTGTATCTTAGTAGTAGTTACATAACTCATTTTGAAAGACATCAAAAAAACAATGGAGCACCGCACCTTAAAAGGTGCGGTTTGTAAAGCCCCTTGTTTTTAGGATGCTCAGAAATTAAAAGCAGTAAGGTTACTACCACATAATAAATTATGTGGTTTTAATTTCTGACATAATCACCTAACGTAACAATACTAATATAGAAAGACTTATAAATAACTAATTATTATTAAATATAACAAAACATTATAAATTATAATATGGTTCAAAATATAATAACTATGGGTGCTGACGAGGATAGAGTCCTTAATATTGTTAAAGCTAAATATGGTTTGAAGAACAAAAGTGAAGCTGTAAATCTAGTTCTAAAAATTTATATGGAAAATTTCCTCGAGCCCGAATTAAGGCCTGAATATCTAGAAAAACTTGAAAAAATAAGAAAAGGAAAGTATATTAAGTATAATTCTATTGAAGAATTAAGAAAAGCTACTAGTCAATAAAAAGAGGAACTATGCATAAATTTCAGATTAGTGAATATCTCAAAGAGATAATGACAAAATTGTCAAAAAAAGATAAATCACTCCATGAACAACTCTTGAATAAAATTAATGAAATCATAAATTCAGAAAATATCGAACATTATAAAAATTTAAGATATAATCTGAAAGATTCGAAAAGAGTTCATGTTGGACATTTTGTCCTCGTATTTCAATTTAATAAAATAAAAGATGAAATTAACTTTGATGATTTTGATCATCATGATAATATCTACCGAAAATGAAAGAAATTAGAAAAAAGCCTGAAGAATTATTGAAGAAAGAAAAGCAATGGCACGAAAAACCAGAGCACCGAATGAAAATAAGGATAAAATATCCTAAATTTCTGCTGTTAGTTCTTACATTTATTGTAGCATATTTTTTATTTAAATTTTGGAATATGGACGGCCTTAAAGCATCACTTGAATCTCTTGGATATCTTGGAACATTTATCTGCGGAATGTTTTTTTCTTATGGATTTACTGCCGGACCTGCTGTTGCTCTTTTCCTTATATTAGGGGACCATCAGAATATTCTTACTGCGGCGTTGGTTGGTGGACTGGGGGCAGTTATTGGAGACTATCTTATATTTATATTTCTTAGAACTTCTTTTAAAGATGAAATAAATAGATTTGAAAATGAAAAAATTGTTAAGAAAGTTGACGGAAAAATTCCATTAAAATTAAGACATTATTTGTTGATGATATTTGCCGAACTAATTATCACAATTCCGCTTCCAAATGAAATTGGAATATCACTTTTAGCAATGGACCACCACATCCATAAAAAAACCTTTATCGCAATTTCTTTTGTTTTATCTGTGATTGGAATAGGAATAATTCTGCTAATCGGAAAAGCAATTTAATTTCTCCGACGATACAGAAAATATAAATTAAAAATATTTGGATATTTTCTGTCTCTCAAAATCTGTAACTTGAAAAAAATTAGAAAATCAGATTTTAAGATGAACAAAAATACATATTTTATTAAGAAAAGAAACATTTAAAAACCCCTAAAATTATAACCTTTTATGGCAGAAAAGAAAACAAACATTAATGTTGTTTTTGTAGGTCATGTAGACCATGGAAAATCTACAACTATCGGTAGACTTATGTACGATGCTGGAATAATCCCAGAACAAGAATTACAAAAGCTTAAAGAAGAAGCTCAAAAAGTTGGAAAAGTAGGATTTGAATTCGCTTTCGTTATGGATAAATTCAAGGAAGAAAGAGAACGAGGAGTTACTATTGATTTATCTTACAAGAAACTTGTTACAAAGAAATACAATGTAACAATTATTGATGCACCAGGACACAAAGATTTCGTTAAGAACATGATTACTGGAGCTTCACAAGCAGATGCTGCTTTCTTAACAGTTGCTGCTAAAGAAGGAGTTCAACCACAGACAAAAGAACACTTATGGTTACTTAGAACAATGGGAGTTGCCCAGGTTAATGTTAACATCAATAAGATGGATGCAGTTGAATACAAAGAAGAAGCTTATAATAAAACAAAAGCTGATGTTTCTGTTATTCTTAAACAAGTTGGAATCAATCCTGAAAAAGTTAATTTCTTAGCTATCTCTGCTTTCAAAGGTGATAATGTAGTTAAGAAATCAGCAAATATGCCTTGGTATAAAGGACCAACATTAATGGAAATGCTTGATTTACTTGATGAACCTAAGAAACCTACAACTTTACCAATGAGAATGCCATTGCAAGATGTTTACGAAATTACAGGTATTGGAGTAGTTCCTGTAGGAAAAATTGAAACAGGAATCATGAAAGTAGGACAAAAAGTTATAATCTTACCTGGAAGATCTGGAAAAGGAGTTCCTGGCGAAATCAAGACAATAGAAATGCACCACGAAGCTTTAACTGAAGCTCTTGCTGGAGACAATGTTGGTATTAACATTAAAGGTATTGGAAAGAAAGATGTAGCAAGAGGAGATGTAGTTTGCGATGCTGCTAAACCAGCAACTATTGCAGAAGAATTTACAGCTCAAATTGCAGTTATCAATCACCCAACAGTTATTGCTAAAGGATACACACCAGTATTCCACGTACACACAGCACAGGTTCCATGCCGATTTATTGAAATCATAAAGAAAATTGATCCTAAGACAGGACAAGCTTCTGCTGAAAAAGTTGATTTCATCAAGAATGGAGATGTTGCAGTTGTTAAATTGAAACCAATGGGCAACCTTGTAATTGAAAAACAAGTAGATAATCCTAACATGTCAAGATTTGCAATAAGAGACGCAGGAGCAACAGTTGCTGCTGGAGTTTGTATTGACCTTAAAGCAAAAGTAGTTTAATTCGTTTAGTAAACCTAAATTAATTCTTAAAAATTAAAACATTTACATTCACCATGTTACTTTCTATAGAATATATCAAAGCCTATATGCAAGAGCTTCATCAAAATGCTCCGCAAAATTTAATGATTCCTGTTATCGTTGTTTGCATTACTGGAATTATTCTTTTAAGAAATGCTATGATGCGGAATTAATCTTCTTGATTAGACTTCGTTTAGAGTTATTTAGAAATTTTATTAAAACGTTCTTCCTGTTCCCTCATATCAATTTCAAATTGGCCGGAAAATCTATATTCTAAAATATTTATTAATTGTCTACAAGAAGTTCTGCCTAAACCTTTTGCAGATTGATAAATAAGTCCCTTAATCAAATGATCTGCATCATCAGGATAAAATATTGCACAAACATTTTTTTCGGATTTTCTTTCCTTATCTCTTGATTCGTAAGAGAAAACTAAATTTTCATCAGCATTAAGATAAGCCATATAAACTCCGCCAGAAGCATCAATTATTCCATCAATACTATGCTTATCTGTAGAATTATTTTTATCTAATTTCCAAAGAGGAATCTTCCATCCCGGAAAAAACCTTCTTGCATCCCTATCAAAACCACCAAAATGTTCTGTGCAGGTTCCTCCGCCCTGACCTAAAGAAGCAGCCCACTCCAAGGTTTTCTTAGCGCCGTCTTCTAAGGATTCTGGCTTAATCCCTCTTTGTTCAACATATCTTAAAATTGTTGCTAAGAATTCTCCTTCAGTTGAATGATAAGCCATTATTCCTCCCCGGTCCGGATCAATTTCAGGCCTGAATGTAACTTTATTCCCGAAAGGGTCCATAGTTGAATAGGCAGTTACATCTCTTTGATATATCCGCATATCACAATTACTATCACCAGTTACTTCATTAACTAAAATCCTATTGTCCGGAGTTTTATTTTGCCATTTATGACCCTGCCTATAACCTCCAGCGTCATGCACTACTTCATTTATTAATGATCCCACAGAACCCACAAAATCTCCTGTGTTTTCAAATCCAAATTTTTTATAATCCCAAATTTCTTCTGGCTTAAGAACTTTGCTTGCATCCCACCCAAGCATTAATACAATATCGTCTATATCCACTTCTTCGTGATAGGGTTTATCATTTTTTGAAATAATCCAATTAAATTTGTCTCTGGATTTAAAAATTGCGTTCATTTTTTCTTGAAAAGATTTTAGTTGGTCTTTTGGAAAAGTCTTGAAGAAACCCTCTTCTTTCATTTCTGTTATCATCCCAGGAATTTCATCTTCATAGGTGCATCCTTTGATATCGATGCTATAATCTTTTTTTGCTTTTTGCACTCTTTCAGTTATTCCAGCAGAATCTAATTTTTGCCTTGCTTCTGGATAAAGAGTATAATTAAATCTCATAAAGAATATCAATTTTATTCCTTTAAAACTATAATTATTCTGCGAAATCTATAACAATAAGTTCTTAAATCCTAAAACCCTAATTACAACATGAATAAAAAAGAGGAACAGACGATTGGTGGTGAGTATATAATTCAACTGCATAATATTTCTAAATATTATCATATGGGCGAAGGAATTGTAAAAGCGCTTAATGATGTTGATATTCATATTAAACGTGGCGATTTTGTTGCAATTATGGGGCCTTCGGGCTCGGGAAAATCAACTGGAATGAATCTTGTTGGAAGTTTAGATTTAGCAACAAAAGGCTCAATATATCTTGACGGAACAAATATTGAACACCTTAGTGAATCGGATCTCGCTCAAGTTAGGGGAAAGAAAATCGGGTTTATTTTTCAGCAATTTAATCTTATACCTAATTTAACTGCGAAAGAAAATATTATGCTGCCGATGATATTTCAGGGAGTTGATGAAGCAGACAGGATTATTAGAGCAGAACAGCTTTTGAAAATGGTTGGGCTTGGCGAAAGAATGGAGCACTATCCTGGACAGTTATCTGGTGGACAACAGCAAAGAGTTGCAATCGCCCGAGCGCTGGCTAATGATCCTGAAGTAATTCTTGCTGACGAGCCAACAGGCAATCTTGACACAAAGACAGGAGAAAATGTTATGGATTTTCTTCAAGAATTAAATAAAAAAGGAAAAACCATAATTATGGTTACGCATTCTCCAGAACTTGCACATGAGCACGCAAAGATTATTTATTGGCTTAAGGATGGAAAAATAGAAAAAGTCACAAAAAAAGAAGGCAGAACTTGGAAAGAGATGAAAGCATTTAAAATTCCACTTGATAGACGGAGGTAGTTAACATTCTACGCGATTATTTCCGATTAGGCGTCAAAAATCTTAGAAGAAGAGGAATAAGAAGTTGGCTTACACTTCTTGGAATTATTATTGGAATTGCAGCAGTCGTATCTTTAATTTCTCTTGGTGATGGATTAAAAATGGCAGTTAATTCACAATTTGGCATTAGCGAAACAGAAGTTTTAACAATTCAAGCTGGCGGATTAAATAGCTATGGACCTCCTGGAACAGGAGTTGTAAACCCATTAACAGAAGATGATGCAAAGGCTATAGAAAAACTGGATACTATAGAGGTTGCTATTCCCAGAAATATAGAAACTATAAAATTAGAATTTAATAATCGGGCTAAAATTGGATATGCTGCTTCAATTATTGAGGGCACAAAAAGACATTATATCTACACCATTATGGATTTAAAGGCTGAAACAGGAAGATTACTAAAAGACGGAGATTCTAACAAAGTCGTCTTAGGTAATGGATTTTCTCAAAATACTAATGGATTCGATAAAGCAATACAGGTTGGAAATAATATTCTTGTTAATGGGAAAGAATTTCAGGTTATTGGAATTTTAAAGAAAAAGGGTAGTTTTATTATTGACAATGCACTTCTTATGGATGACACACCATTAAGGGAAGTTTCTGGAAGTGGAAATACTGTTGATATTATCGCTGCTAAAGTAAAAGATAAATCATTAATGGAAAGAGCAAAAATGGACGTTGAAAGAGTTCTTAGACAAAGGAGAAATGTTAAAGAAGGCGAAGAGGATTTTTCAGTTTCTACTCCTGAAGCAATGTTGGGCACAGTAAATCAAATACTTGGTGGAGTTCAAGCATTTATTGTATTGATTGCTTTTGCTTCAATAATTGTTGGCGCAATTGGAATAGTAAACACTATGACCACTTCGGTTTTAGAAAGAAGAAAAGAAATTGGAATTATGAAAGCGATTGGCGCTAAGAATTCAGATATATTTTTGCAGTTTTTTATAGAATCAGGATTAATGGGATTAATTGGTGGAATAGTCGGGGTTTTAATTGGTTCTTTGCTTGGAATTTTTGGAACGCTTGTAATAAATAATTTTCTTGGTGTAACTGCGCCAATAAAAATAAATTTTATGCTTGTTTTTTCGGCATTAATTGGCGGTTTTGCCATTGGTTCTATTGCTGGAATAGCTCCTGCGATGAACGCAGCAAAACAGCGACCAGTGGAGGCATTAAGAGGTTAAGATGGTTTTTTTAAGTAAAGAGACAATTGAGTATTCATTAAGGGGAATATGGCACAGAAAAGCAAGAACTCTTCTTACAATTTTATCAATATTTTTAGGGATTGCTGTAATATTTATTTTTGTAAGTTTTGGATTGGGGCTTTATAATTATGTTAATCAATTTGCAACAGATTCTTCTGCAGATAAAATAACGATAATGCCTGCTGGCGCAGCAGCTCCTGGAATTGATGATACGTTTACTATAAGTGAAAATGATTTAAATCAGGTTGAAAAAGTTACAGGAGTTTACAAAGTATCTGGACTGTACACTAAACCCGCAGAAATAATCCAAAACAAAAAACGAGTCTATGCATTTGTTCTGGGTTATGATGTTGATGTCCCGCTGTTACAAGAAATGGGCAATATCAAGATTTATAGCGGACGAGAATTGAAAAAAACAGATACAGGAAAAGTAGTTCTTGGCTATAATTATCTCCTTGATAACAAGATTTTTCCTAATGGATATGAGCTTAATCAAAAAATAGAAATCCAGGGCAAAGAATTTAGAGTTATTGGATTTTACAATTCCTTAGGCAACCCATCAGATGATTCACAAATCTATATGACCAAAGAAACTATAAAAGAACTTTATGGAAGCAGTTTAAAGGGCTATGCAATGGCAATAGTTCAAGTTGATAAAAATGATATTGTTAATATAATCGAAAATATTAAAAAAAGTCTTCGAACTTCGAGAAACGTTGAAAAAGGCAAGGAAGATTTTTTCGTTCAGTCCTGGCAGGATTTGATTGCGACTTATAGTATTGTTTTAAATGGAATAGTTGGCTTTGTTATATTAATTGCTTTAATTTCAGTTTTAGTTTCTGCGATTAATACGGCTAATACTATGATAACCTCTGTTCTTGAAAGAATCAAAGAAATAGGAATAATGAAAGCGGTTGGAGCAAGAAATGCAGAAATTTTTAATATATTTTTATTTGAATCTGCTTTCTTGGGATTTGTTGCAGGAGTTATTGGCGTTGTTTTAGGGGGAATGGCTACTTATTCTATTGCGGCTCTTTTGAAAGGTCTTGGCTGGGGATTTTTATCTCCCTATTATCCGGTTAGTTTATTTATAGGATTAATTTTATTTGCAACATTAACTGGCGCAGTTTCTGGAGCCATTCCTGCAAGGCAGGCATCAAAAATACGTCCTGTTGATGCGTTGAGATATGAATAAAATTTTAAGTTTCATAAATATTATTCTTAATAGTTTATTAATTCAATAAGTATTATTATTTTTTGGTCTATATTAAATAAGTTTGAATTAATAGGAGTAAAATATCACATAAATCTTTATAAAATAAACCCGATAGCTTATCTTATGGTATACTTAAGTCAATTTAGAAAGGATATACAAGTTACACCAGAAGAATTAAAACGAGCTCTAACTCCAGAACTTAGAGATTTAATGGCACAGAGTCCTAATGTTGGTTTTTCAATTGAATCAGATTATGCTTTTGAATGTGTTGACTGCCGAGATATTGGAATGGATTCTTATTATCGCTTATTAAAGGAATCTAATGGGGTCGTTTCTAGAAAAAATCAAGTTGATAAAGTAAAATCAAATAAGGGGATTAGAAGATTAGATAAATTGGTTTTTGAACCAGAATATTCTTCTCATCTTAACTTAACCAAAAGAGGGCTTGTCTGTGACCATTGCAAGGATAGCATTCACTCTTAATCTAAAAATTACATATCTTTAGTTAAAAATTTTCTTGTGGCTGGGCTCAAATGTTTTTGTTCATTTGTTCTTTCTTCAAGAGAACTATATTTTGTGAGATGTCCATCCCTAATTGCTTCTTGGAATTGTTCAGGGGTAGCTGGAGTAGGAATGCGTCCAACAATGCATCTTCTTCCGTCTAGAACTCTATTGCAGTAGGCTTCACTGGTGGTAGTAACTATCCCGCCAATTTTAGTTATATCTACATTACAACCCTGACAATAAATTTCGTGATATTCCAGAGGTTTTTTCTTTGATAAAAAGTCAAAAATTCCCATCAGTTAATGTGCGGGATATTGTTTAAATAGATTTATCGTGCAGAGTGTATATAATAAAAACCCCAACATAACCTTTAAAAATGCTCTTTATTTAGGAGTTTTATACAAACAACAATCAAAAAGTAAACTAAACCTTAGGAAATCAATAATTTCCTAATTCATTCAAAACATAAGTTTTGAAGACTTCGGTTTGGCCATACAGACTTTTTGATATTCAGAAAATTAGAAATTTTCTGACTGTTCGTTTTGTGCTCAAAACAAACATGGTATTCAAAATAAACGTATCACACAATGGAAGAACATTCAAGTTAGAGACAGACAGCGAAGCTTGGATTAGAATGAAAATCGGCGATAAGATTAATGGAGATATGGTTTCTGGAGATTTTGATGGTTATCATCTTGAAATAACTGGAACTTCGGATATAGCTGGATTTCCTGGAATAAAAGGAGAAATTGGAAGCCAATTAAGAGGAAGACTTTTAACAAAAAATCAGACAGGAATGAGAAATTCCAGACATGAAGGATTAAGATTAAAGAAAACAGTTAGAGGTGAAGAAATTTCAGATAAAACTTCACAAATTAATCTTAAAGTTCTAAAAGAAGGGCACAAAAAATTCGATGAAATTTGCCCAGCAAAACCAGCAAAAGAAAAGAATGATGACAAGAGCAAAAAAGTTGCTGCTCCTGCTGCTTAATATTTTTTAGTTTCGTAAAATTTAGTATTCTTATATTATTAATGTAAATAAATTCTGAAGAGAAAGTTATTTAATTTTAAGCGCTAATTTGTGAGAAGCCCCCGTGAGTTGAGTTTGAGGAATTATTAACAATTAGTCTATGGGCGCAAGCCAAACTTTAAAAACTTGGATTACCAACTTATTTTATGAAAGTAAAAGAGGTAATGAATACTGCTGTTGCAGTTGACCATGATATTTCTGTAAAAGAAGCAGCCCAGATTATGTCTGATAAAAATATTGGCAGTGTTGTAGCAATAAAAAAAGGCAAAATTCTTGGCATTGTGACTGAAAAGGATATTATTCGAAATGTTGAGAACATAAAGAAAAAAATATTGTCCATAATGACTCGCGATGTTGTCACAATAGAACAGGATGATGATTTGGATGAAGCTGCAATATTGATGAAAAAAAATTGCATAAAAAGGCTTCCGGTTACAAAAAATGGAGAGCTTGTTGGCATAATAACTTCAACAGATTTAATTGCTAATTCTGATGAATTAAATGAAGAGTTTTTATTTGACTAAAGATTTCTTAATTTATTTTTAATTTTACGGCTCACGAGGTATAAATTTGTGAGAAGCCACGATGTTTTAGAATAGATAATTACTAAAGTCAATTTTTCAAAGTTAGAATAATTTTAAGATTGTTTGAAAAATTAGTATTAATAATGCAAAGAGAAAGTAGTAAGAAGAGGGTTTATTCTTTTAGGCTTTTATTTATAGAGGGTTTAGAATTTGATTTACTTCTTACTTAAACTCTTATTCACAATCCTCAGACATCTTTTTTGGTCATTCCAAGTTAGCTTCTTTATTGCTTTATCAAACGGAAGCCAAACATAAGCAGAATGCTCGCGTTTTTCAAGTTTAACTGGACCTTTTTTTACTTCACCAGAAAAAAGAGTGAATGTTTGACCCTTGTATTGTGGTCGGTCTTTTAGAGCCTTATGATAAAAATATTTTCCTGAAACATTATATTTTTTTAAATTAAAAACATGCAAACCGGATTCTTCCCAAGCCTCTCTTCTTGCAGTTTTATCTTTTTTCTCGTTTTTTTCGATTTTTCCTTTTGGGAATTCCCAGCCTTTCCAATGAAGTTTTCGCTTTAGAAGAAGATATATTGGCTTTTTCTGATTAGTTTTTGTGTCTTTTGTAAGAGAATAAACTACGATGAAGACTGCTGGGCGAAAACTTCTTTTTATTTTCATTTTGTTACATCCTTTATATGCTAATAGGAATCATTTTCCTTGCTTTAAATCTTACTATTTCTTTATAACCTGCTTCTCGAGCTAAATTATATGCTTGGTCTAATGCTTGACCTACTTCTCCTGCCCTATGAGAATCTGTTCCCATAGTGATTGGAATATTTCTTTTTCGCGCTTCCTTAAGTATCCATAGACTTGGATATTGAACCTCGGTTGCTGCAAACAAACCCCGGATATTTATTTCAAGGGCCATATCTGATTCTACTAAGGCATCAAGAGTTTGTCTCACTTCATCTTGATACCAATCTTCAGTCTCTGAAAATAAATCTCCTTTAGAATTATACATCTTTATTGTATCTAAATGACCAACTGAATCAAAAAGCCTGGCCTTAATCATTAATCTTGTCTGCCTATAGTACTCTTTTATGAGATTTTTAATTCCCTTAAATTTGTTAACTGTGTCTATAAATTGTTCTTTTCCATTCCTCCCAAAATTAAGATGATACATTTGACCATTAACGGGGACAAAGTGTACAGACCCTATTAGATAATCATATTCATCCTTTGCTGACTCTGCCTTAATCCATGATTCATGACCTTCAAACCAATCAAATTCTGCTCCAAATGAAATATCTATTCTTTTTTTGTTTTCTGCTTGAAGTCTTCTAACTTCTTTTTTATACGGTTCTGAAAAGAAACCCTTATAATATTCTAACGATGATAATGTCTCTGGAACAAGATAGTGATCTGTAAAACAGATGTATTTTATTCCTGCTGAAATAGCTTCTTTTACAACTTCTTCAGGGCTCATTTTACCATCTGAACCAGTAGAATGCAAGTGGAAGTTTATTTTTATAATATTTTTATTCATAAGATATCGTAGAGTGGCCAATTTATATAGATTATCCATTGCAATTTAATTTAAAAAATGTGAATTATAGAGGTTATTATGACTGAAAAATATTACCTTTTTGAAGATGAGGCTAATTCTATTGCTACAATATTAAAAACCAATACTAAGTACCAAAGATGGCTCGAGGAATTATGCAATATTGCAGAAGTTTCAGAAGAAGCAGATTACAAAACCTATAGGGACTATGTTTTGTCTTATAAAGATAAACGTGGTGGAGCGAGACTATCTATTGATGAATCTGGAACGCCCATATTGGGCGCCATGGATAACCGAATCTTAAGACGGATTCCAATAGACAAAGTGCCGGAATACCAAAAAAAATTGACTAGAAATCCAGAAATAAAGCCTGTTTTAAGCTAATTTTCGAGAATTTTAGCATAAATTTAAATATATATGTTCTTTTTAGCAAATACTAAGATAAAATGAGGTTTAATATTGTTATTGGCGGAAAGGCTGGACAAGGGCCAAATGTTGTTACAGAAGTAGTTAGTCAGGGCCTTATTTCTTCAGGCTATCATGCATTTTACTCGCGAGAATATGAATCACTTATACGGGGCGGACATAATTACAATCTGCTTACATTTTCATTATTGCCTGTTAGAAGCAATCAGTCAAAAATAGACATTCTTGTTTGTCTCGATGATAATACTGAAAAAGTGCATAAGTCCAACTTAAAGAAGGGTGCTATAATTCTAAAATATAAAGAGCCAAAAGAAAATATGCATTATGCTGGTGCGCTCTATAAACTGCTTGGACTGGACTTTAGATTATTAGAAAATCAGCTTAGAAAATTAAAGAATTTTGATGAGAATATTAGGGAAGCGAGAAAGGGATTCAATGACGAAACAAGAAATCTTGGAATTGAAAAACCGCAAAATAGCAACACAGGTTTTAAATTGTTAAATGGAAATCATGGAATTTCTGAAGGCGCTGTTAAAAGTGGATTGCAGTATTATTATAGTTATCCCATGACTCCTGCAACTCCTGTTATGATGATGTTGGGAGAAATGACACTCGAAAAAGATGCTAAACATAAAGTTATTGAGCTTGAAAGTGAAATTGCGGTTATGATTGCGACTCTTGGAAGTTCTTTAATGGGCGCAAGAGCAATGTGCGGAACTTCTGGTGGAGGATTTGATTTAATGACTGAAGGATTAAGCATGGCTGGACAAGCAGAAATTCCTGCAGTAATATATTTATCCTCGCGTCCAGGACCATCAACCGGACTTGCTACTTATTCAAGCCAAGCAGATTTAGATTTAGCACTATATTCTGGGCACGGAGAATTTAACAGAGTTGTTATTGCTCCGGGCGATCCTCTTGAATCTGTTGAGCTTACTAATCAGGGATTTTATTTTTCACAAAAATTTAGAGCTCCTGTAATTCTTTTAGGAGACAAAAATTTAGCAGAATCAAAAAGTGTTGTTGAAATGAAACCAAAAATTCTGGAAATACAAAATTCAATAACCAATCTTGAACGATTTAACAGCTATGAGCATAATGAAGAGGGTATTGCTATTGAAGATGCTGAAACAACTAAGAAGAATTTTGAGAGAAGAATGAAAATTGGAAAAGAAATCGCAAAAGAAGCGCAAAAATTTGAGATGTTTAAAATTCATGGAAATAAAAACAGCAAAAATCTTATTATTGGCTGGGGCTCAACAAAAGGTGCAATACTTGATGCTATTCATGAAGGAAATATGGACACAAAATTTCTGCAAATTTTATACCTTGAGCCATTTTCTGAAAAAATTGCTGGAGAATTAAAAAAAGCTGACAAAGTTTTAATTGTTGAGAATAATGCGATAGCGCAACTTGCAAAATTAATTGCAATGAAAACTGGATTTATTATTGAAGATAAAAATAAAATACTTCGTTATGATGGCAGAGGTTTTTTTAGTGATGAATTAGCTGAAGAGATAAAAAAGAGAATAAAATAATATGAAAAAATCAAAAAAACCAGCAAAGGCAAACAAGATGAGCAAAGTTAATGTAAATGTAAGAACAAAAGCTGTTCCTAATTGGTGTCCTGGATGTTATAATTTTCAGATACTCGCAGGATTCCAAAACTTTTTAGAAAATCAAATTAAAATGGGCAAGAACAAAGAAGATTTTTCAATTGTTTCTGGAATAGGATGCAACTCAAAAATATTTGACTATATTAGTCTAAGCGGATTAAATTCGCTGCATGGAAGAGTTATTCCTGCTTGCATTGGAATGAAAGTTGCGAAGCCTAATCAAAATATTTTCGGATTTTCCGGAGATGGCGATGCTTATGCTGAAGGAATGGAGCATTTAATTCATGCTGCAAGATATAACAGCAATTTCAAGTATGTTGTTCATAATAATCAGGTCTTTGCGTTGACTATTGCCGAGCCTACACCAGTTACAGAAAAAGGATACAAAGATAAAACAACTCCTAAAGGAGTAAAACTTGCTCCTATGAATCCAATAAAATTAATGCTTGCTGCTGGAGCAAGTTTTGTTGCGAGAGTTTTTGCTGATGTTAATCAGGTTCAACAGGTTTTAGAAGAAGCGCAAAAACATAAGGGCTTTGCTTTTATAGAAATAATACAACCCTGCATTATATTTCATGCTGATGCAGGATATAAGGATAAGCTTTACAATCTTCAGAAATCTGGGCATAACAAAGCAGATTTGAAAGCAGCAATGGACAGAGCTGAAGAATGGGATTATAATGGCGTAAAAACAGGCACGAAAATTCCTGTTGGAATTTTCTATCAAAACGATAATAAGCCTGTTTTTGAAGAGCTGATATAAAACTGGGAAATTATTCTCACAGCAACATTTATATACCTATAGATACATAATTATATCATATGATACAAAAATGTAGCATTGTTCAGGTCATGGAAGTATTCTTTACCGAGCCAATGCAATTACATTTTATAAGAGAAATAAGCAAAAAAATAAATCTTGCCCCAACCTCTGTAAGAAATAACATTAAAGAATTATTAAAAGAAGAGTTAATAATCGAGAAGAAATCAAGGCCTTTCGATGGTTTTGTTGCAAATAGAGATAGCCAAAAATTTAAAGATTATAAACAAACTTATAACCTTTATTCTTTAATTGGACTTAAAGAAGAGCTAATAAACAAACTCGGGCCAAGAGCTATAGTTTTATTCGGTTCATATCAAAGAGGAGAAGATATTGAAAAGAGTGATATTGATTTATTGGTCATAAGCAAAATAAAAAAAGAAATCAATTTAAAAATATTTGAGAATAAACTCCACAGAGAGATACATCTTACTTTTGTTGATAAATTAGAGGACTTAGAAAAGGAAGTTAAAGAAAATGTTAAAAATGGGTGGGTAATTTATGGAAGAATCTAATGAAGAAATTTTTAGTATAAGCAAGGATATAAGTCATGCTAATAGTCTGTTTAAAATGGCGCAGGAAAGATTAGACATAATTATTGCGTCTATTCCCAAAGAAGTTCCTTATAAATTTCTTGAAGAGTATTATGAGATTGCGTTACAACTTATTATTGCCATCATGTACTCTGATGGCTTTAAAACATTAAGTCATATCAAATCAATAGAATATGTTCATAAATACAAAGAGATTTCAAAAGAAGAATTAGTTATCCTTGATAAAATGAGGAAGTTTAGACACGGAATAGTTTATTATGGGCAAAAAGAAAGCGGGAATTTTTTCTTAAATCATGAAAGGGATATAAAACTGATAATAAACAAACTTTTTAAAATTACAGAAAAGAAGATAAGATAAAAGAGAAAAATAATACACCATGACCATTCTAACAAAAAAACAACCAATATTAAAAGAAGAAAAATTAGATAGAAAATATATTATTAAGGAATATCTTGGTTTTCTAAAAAAATACAAATTTTTGTTTTTTATTACATTATTTTTTGTAGCATTGCATGAAATTAAACAAATAGCAGATAAATTTATTCTTAAGATAGTTCTTGATAACGCTGAAAGGTTTATAGCCGGAAGTATTTTAGTTGGCGCGTTGATTAAAATTCTAATTATTTGTGGGTCTGTCTTTGCAGGATTAATCCTTATTTCAGTTATAACTAACTGGATGAAAGTAAATTTTTTGAATCTCCTAGAAGTTAAGATGATTTTTGATTTAAAACAAAAATATTTTAACCATATACTTTCCCTTGATCATAAATTCTTTACCAGTCATAAAACAGGAAGTTTAATTTCAAGATTAACTCGTGGGGCTGGCGCTATGGAAAGAATAGATGATGTTATCGCATTTGAATTTGCTCCACTATTAATTCAATCAATAGTTTTAATTGGAACACTTTTATTTTTTGATTCTACTTCAGCAGGTATTGTTTTTTTGGTGCTTAGTGCTTTTCTGATATACAGCATCTATTTGCAAAGAAAAATGGATTTATTGAATAAAACTGCGAATGCCGCAGAAGATTTTGAAAAAGGAAATATTGCAGATATTTTTACAAATGTTGATTCAATTAAATATTTTGGTAAAGAAAATCTTATCTCTAATAAATACAAAAAATTAAGTGAAGATACAAGAAATAAGATGTTAGTTTCTTGGGATGCTTGGAGAAAGATAAGTGCTGGACAAAGCCTAATTTTAGGTTTTGGAACATTAATACTCATGATTTTTGCATTTGTTAAATTTATGAATGGCGGAATGAGTTTGGGTACACTTACATTTATCTATACTACTTATCTCAGCATTATGGGTCCACTTTTTGGTTTCGTACATGGAGTAAGAAATTTCTCCCGCTCAATTACTGATTTTGAAGATTTATTTAACTATGGAAAAATTAAAAGCATGATTGTAGATAAGCCCAATGCCAAACAGATGGAAGTAAAACGCGGAATGGTTAAATTCGATGATGTTACTTTTAACTATGGAAATAGAAAAATATTCGATAAATTCAGTTTAGATATTCCTGCTGGAAAGAAAATTGCATTAGTCGGACATAGTGGAAGCGGAAAAACAACTCTGATTAAACTGCTCTACAGGCTTTATGATATTGATTCGGGGAGTATATTAGTTGATGACAAAGATATCAGAGATGTTAAACATCAATCCTTGAGAAGCGAAATGTCTATTGTTCCGCAAGAATGTGTATTGTTTGATGACAGTGTTTATAATAATATTGCATTTTCAAAACCCAACGCAACAAGACAAGAAGTTTTAAGAGCAATTCGATTTGCTCAATTAGATAGGATTATAGAAAAATTTCCTTACCAAGAAAATACTATTGTGGGAGAAAGAGGAGTAAAACTTTCGGGTGGAGAAAAACAAAGAGTTTCTATTGCCCGAGCAATACTTGCGGATAAAAAAATACTTGTTTTAGATGAAGCAACATCTTCTCTTGATTCTGAAACAGAACATGAAATACAAGCGGATTTGCAAAAGTTAATGGAGGGAAGAACAAGCATAATTATTGCGCACAGATTATCTACAATAATGCCTGCGGATAAGATAATTGTTCTTAAAGAAGGCAAAATTGTTCAGACTGGGAAACATTCAGAGCTCATAAAACAATCCGGAGAATACAAAAAGCTTTGGAATTTGCAAAAAGGCGGATATATTAAATAAAAAACAGGGGGAACTGCTACCTAAAAACCTGCAATATAAATCTATTACCTTACTACTTAAAATTTTCTAAACAATCTAAAAATATAATTTCTTTAGAAAATTTGCTTTATTAATTAATAGTCTGTAAATTGATTGGTTGGTGGGGAGAATTATTCAGTTGGTTGGGGCAATTAATTATTACAACACTTACATATAGCCTTCTAATTTTTCTTGAAAGATATCTTGGCTGACTGAATTATTAATTCTATCAACTTCTCTGCCTTCTTTGAAGAAAATTATGCATGGAATGCTTGAAACTTCAAATTTATCTGAAAGATTTGGAGCATCGTCTACATTTATCTTGCAAAATTTAACTTTTGGATTTCTTATAGCCAAACGATCTAATATCGGAGCCATCATCTGGCAGGGTCCACACCAGTCTGCATAAAAATCTACAATAATCAGGGGATATTTTTTGTCTTCGATTGCTTTAGCAAAATCGCTTTCCTTTAAAACAATAACTTTGGCTTTTGGTTTCTGCATAATATCAAAGAATCAAGAATTATTTTTAAACCTATGGTTACCAATTATTTACCGCAGCCCTTTGGATCTTCATAGCCACAAACACATTTTTCAAGACAATGGCCTTTTTTGTCCATCTGGCGACTGCATACCGGACAGAAACCGCCTTTCTCTTCTTTTTCTTCACTTTCTTTTAATATGTCAGATTTTTTAGATTCTTCAACATTTCCGTTACTTACAAGTATTGTTTTTCCTTCTCGCATTGCTTTTTTTCTTTCTTCAGCAAATTTAACTGCAGCATTAAAAACATATTCAGTTATAGAATTTGTTGTTTTCATGTCATCTCTTCCTTGACTAACAATACCCCTTGGCTCAAATTTAGCATTGCTAAATTTTTCAGCTAATTTTTCAGGAGGCACTCCATATTGATAGCATAGTGAAGCAAGGGTTGCAATTCCATCCAATAATCCGCTTACAGTGCTTCCTTCTTTAGCCATCGTCGTAAACATTTCTCCAAGGCTGCCGTCTTCTGGATGAAATCCTAATGTTAAATATCCTTCATGAGCATCTTTTCCATAACCACCTATTGCAAATTTATGAGTTATTGATGGCCTAGTAGTTGGAAGTTTTCTTCTTACAGGACCAACTTCTTTTCTTTTTTTTTCTTCTCTTTCTGCAAAAGTAAGCGGCTGATAAATCTTGCTTCCATCTCTGTAAATCGCAACAGCCTTCAATCCGAGTTTCCAAGCATGAACATATGCCTCTTCTATTTGTTCAACAGTAGCGTCTTTTGGCATATTTACTGTTTTAGATATTGCTCCAGATAAAAATGGCTGAACTGCAGCCATCATTTCAAGATGCCCATAAGTTGATATTGTTCTCTTGCCTCTTTTTGGCTTGTTAGAGCAGTCAAATATTGGAAGATGTTCTTCGCGAAGATGCGGCGCACCTTCCATGGTCATCCTGCCATATTTATAATCTATTATTTCTACAATCTGTTCGCTGTTGTATCCTTTTTCTTTTAAAAATTCTGGTTCAGCTAATTTTTTAATATCCTTGCTCTTTTCATGCTCTGCTAATGCTTTCTTATCTTCTTCTTTCAAATGGGGAGCTCCAAAAACATTTCCGTGTCCCTGAACATACTCAATCATTTCTTTTACCTGAGATTCTTGATAACCTAATTTTCTTAGGGCAGGTGCAACAGAGCCATTAACTAATCTTAATGTTCCACCATCAGATAATAATTTTGTTTGCACTAATCCTATTTCGGGCTCAACACCTTTTGTATCGCAGTCCATCATAAATCCAATTGTGCCTGTTGGGGCAAGAACAGTAGCTTGAGCATTTCTAAATCCATATTTTCTTCCATGTTCTTCAACTTTTTTCCAAACCCTTTCAGCAGAGTCTAATACTGCCTCTAAACTGCCAAGTTTAGTTCTATCAATTTTACACAATGATGTCTTATGCATTTTTATAACTTCGAGCATTGGTTTTTTATTTTTATTATATTCTTCAAAAGTTCCAAGTTTTTCTGCCATTTCTGTAGAAGTTAAATATACAAGACCTGTCTGTAATGCTGTGATTGAAGCAGCAATGGCTCGCGCCTCATCAGAATCATAAGCAAGACCTCTCTCCATAATCAAAGAGCCGACATTAGCATAACCCATTCCAAGCGGCCTGAATGCATGAGAATTCTTTGCTATTTTTCTCGTAGGAAAACTGGAGTTGTCAAATTCTAAATCTTGTGCAATCGCAGTTACTCTTACTGCTTGAGAGAAACCATCTATATCAAAGCTGCCATCTTTTTTAACAAAGGCCTTAACATTTAATGAAGCAAGATTGCAGGAACTATCATCGATAAACATATATTCAGAACAGGGATTGCTTGCATTTATTCTTCCAGATTCAGGACAAGTATGCCATCTGTTAATTATATCATCAAATTGAACTCCGGGGTCTCCGCAATAATGAGTTCCTTCTGCTATTGCATTCAACATTTTTTTTGCCGGGAATTTAGGCATTTTTTTTGCTTCATCTTTACTATGGACGGGTGTAGTCTGCCATTCTTCGTCTTTTTCATATGCATTCATAAATCTATCACTCAATCTTACAGAGATATTTGTATTTTGATAGGCGACTGTTTCAGAAGCTTCTATTGGATTAACGCCGCCATCTTGCAGAATTCTCGCTTTTTCTTCCTCTCTTCTTTTTGATTTAATAAAATGCATTATGTCTGGATGCCAATCTTTTAAAGAATCCATTTTTGCAGCTCTTCTTGTTTTTCCGCCAGATTTTACTATGCCCGCAACAACATCATAAAACTTCCAGTAAGCTAATGGCCCCGATGGTTTTCCGCCGCCAGAAAGTTTTTCGTAAGAACTTCTTAGTGTTGAAAGGTCTGAACCTGTTCCGCTTCCATATTTGAATAATAATGCCTCATTGGTTGCAAGCTGCATAATATCCTCCATAGTATCATCAACGTGCTGGATGAAGCAAGCAGAGGTCTGTGGGTATTCTCTGTCTTTTCCTTTAGGAATTTTTACAACCTTATTATTTTTTATTATATATGCTTCTTTCTGCTCATTCCGAGTTTCATGAGCATACTTATCTACGCCAACATTAAACCAAACAGGAGAATTAAAAGATAATTTTTGGTGAAGTGTCAAATATGCTAATTCATCCCTAAATGCTTCAACTTCTGCGTCACTGGAAAAATATCCGTCCTTTTTAGCCCACTCTCCAAATTTGTCAGTAACTCTGCTGATTAATTGTTTTGCTCCTGTTTCTCTTTTGTCTGTATTCTGTTCACCATAAAGATATTTAGAAGAAACTATTTTTCTTGCTAAATGGCTCCATGTAGATGGAAATTCAGCATCTTTTTGAGTGAATAATACTTTTCCAGTGCCTTCATCGGTTATGCCTATATTTGTTTTTTCCCAAGCAACACTATCATAAACTCGAGAGGGAATATCCCGAGTAAAATATCTTTCCATGCTCAATCTCTCGTTTTTTTCACCCATTTTTTATCACCTTATTTTCACCATTTTTCTTGTTTATAAGCTTTTATTTAGTTTAATGTAATGTTTTAATAATTTATTTTTATTTATTTCAATTCCTTAATTTGTTTTTGAAAATCATTTACATCCTTAAATTCTCGATAAACGCTGGCAAATCTTATGTAGGCAACCTCATCAAGCTTCTTTAGAGCCTTCATAACTAACTCACCAATAACTGTTGATTTGACTTCTTTTTTATTTGAAGTTCTTAATCTATTTTCAATATCGTGTACTGCGCTTTCAATTTTTTCAAGACTTACTGGACGCTTTTCACAAGCGCGAATCATTCCTTTTTTTATTTTTTCAGCATCAAACTGTTCTCGGCTTCCATCTTTCTTAATCACGCGGAGATTTTTTATTTCAATTCTTTCATAGGTAGTAAATCTTTTTTTGCATTTCAAACACTCTCTGCGCCTTCGAGTTTCTCCTTCGCTGTCTCGCTTATCGGTTACTTCTGTATTTCCACCACAATATTTACATTGCATTATAAGAACCTCCAGCAGGTTCTCATCCATTCCAGCAACCCAGAAACCACCTTCGGGTTTCTCTTACTTCCTGCGTCCATTAATTTACATTTCATTATCTTTCACCTCATTTAAGTAGAATACAACAGGTTGTATATAGATTTTAATCTAAAATACCACAAATTGTATTTTGCTGAATCCTTACCATTTTCAGAGTTTATAAATATTTAGGCAATTCACGAAATACAATTATTTTCTGCGAACTATTTTCTAGTTACGACAGAAATTTTCAAAAATTAATTAGATTTATAAACAATGCTAACCTAATAAATCTGAAATGGCGATAGAAAGTGAAGCAATAAGTACAGCATATCAAGGCTATCTTAATATTGTAGCTTCGCAATTAGGAATCTCTATTGAGACAATTGCATTAATAATAACTATTATAGGAATTTGGGCATTAGTTTGGAAAGGACTTGCGCTCTGGAAATCAAGTCAGAAAAAACAAATATATTGGTTCATTGCTCTTTTAGTTGTTAATAGCATGGGAATTCTAGAAATACTCTACATTTTCATATTCTCTAAGCTTGGAAAAAAATCTGCAAAGATTGAAGAAAAACCTGTAAAGAAGGATAAAAAGAAATAATTCTTCTTAATAGGTAACTTTTATAAATCTACTTTTCGCCATTTAGTTATGGTTCGTTAGCTCAGCCCGGTAGAGCACCTGCCTTTTAAGCAGGCTGTCAAGGGTTCAAATCCCTTACGAGCCATTTAACCATTTGAAAAATGGTTGTTAAATTCTCGGGATTTGAACGATTAAGTTCAAATCACTTCAAGTAGCAATGCACTTGAAGTCGCCAAGAATTCATCAGAATTGTTGAGCGCCTTACGAGCCATTTAATATTCATTTCTTGCAGCACAATAATCCTTAAAAACCATCATCTTATTCTCAAGTTGTAGAACGAATAAAAAACTCCAACTTCCCTTCGGGTTCGAGGTGAAGAGTTTTTTACATCACAGGAAATCCAAGATTTCCTGAGCTGTTCGTTTTGTTCCAAAACAAACATGGTACAACAACAAAATAACAATAAAAGACCTGCAAATAATTCTCAAAATCAAAATAGGCCGCAGCAAAGACCTCAACAGAATAGTCAAAATCATAATTCTACAAAAGCTATAGTCGCTAAAGCTATCGAAAATTTTGATAGAAATACTCAAATTCAAAGAAAATTATTCAATAATAATCAGAATAAACCACAGCAAAGACCTCAACAGAATAGTCAAAATAATCGGCCTAAACAACAGCAGAAACAGCAGAATCCTAATAATCAAAATAGCCAACATTCACAATTGCAAAAACAGATTATCGATTTAATAAATCAGATTAGAAATATGCCAAGACAACTGCCACAAGGCATTAAATTTAATTTTGCCCAAAAACAGAATAATCAGCCTAAACAACAGCAGAATAAGCCAAGAAATCCTCAAATGATTGTAGTTAGCCAAAAATTAGCTAGACCTTATCAAAATCAGAATAAACCCCAAGTACAACCATTAACTGTTAATCTTAGACCTGCGCAACAATTACAAAAACCACATAATAATCAAAACAATCAGCAAAAAAAACAGCAGAATAATAATCAAAAAAGACAACAAATGCAAATGCCTCAAAATTCAATTTCTATAAGAGAAGAAATAAGAAAGATTGTCAGAGAAGAGCTGGCTAAGCAGCAAACAAGATAAAACTAACTTTCAGCTTATTCAATAGACTTTTATTACTTAACTTGACTAAGAAATCTCCTCTTGCTCAATTTCTTATCTAAACTCTTCTAAAAATGTCTAAACTTTAATTTGATTTGTTATTAATTATTAGTTTTTTATTTATTGAAATTATGCTAAGCAGACACTAAAAATCTTTTTAATTCTCCACTACATAAAAGTTTATAAATCAGGCTCCATAAAAATAATTATAAAAATGGTGTCAACAAAAATAACTTCAAGCGATATTGCTGAAATTGATAGAAAACTTAAGACTTATATCGGCGATATGGTTAAGATTGAATATCTTGAAAACTGCTTGAAGACAATGATTCCTAATGATGCTTCTCGTTTTTGCCATCTTAAGTTATCAGAATTGTACGCAAATAGATTAATGTACGGGCCTGCAGCAAAACATATGGATTCTGCGGCAGATACTGCTGTTACCTACAAGGATAAGATTGATTGCTATATGAAACAGATTGTCTATCTTATAAAAATGAGTGACTATCTAATGATTGACAAGGCTTATAAGAAAGCTTTGATGCTCGCAAACAATGCCGAAAAAATTGCTGTGAAAGATTCTTTGAAAAAACTTCTTATTACTCAAGCAGCAGAATATGACCAAAAAAATCAGAGAAGCAAATCTGCGCAGATATATGAAAAATTAATTGAAATGCCAATAACTAACGACGAAGAGAAAAAAGAGCTTATGACAAAGGTTGCAGGATTAAATTCAAAACTTGGCAGACTCAAAGATGCCATGAGATATGAACAGATGGTTAAGCGACCGATAGAACATAAAAGAACAGAACATGAAAATGAAGTGAAGAAGGTTTCTTTTGAAGATTTAGGTTTGGAAAGTTTGTAAGGCCTTAAATAATTAGAATTCTTGTTGATTAAATGAATAAAGAAGAGGTGAAACAGGCATACTGGGCAATGCCTGCAAAAGAAGTTTTAGAAAAATTAGGCAGTTCTGAAATGGGATTGTCTAATGAAGAAGCAGAGGATAGATTAAAAAAATCTGTGAAGAAGTTAATTTAAAGATAAGGGGCAGAATTATAATGGGTGATGAACTCAAAGAATTGAGTATTATCGAGTTTGAAAACTACTGCAAAAAATATAATGTTTTCGCGCGAATAACTCCTGAGCAAAAATTTAACATAGTTAAATGCCTGAATAAAGCCGGTCATGTTGTTGGATTTTTAGGTGATGGAATAAATGACGCTCCTGCCCTAAGACTTGCAGATGTAGGCATTTCTGTTGATGGCGCTTCAGATATAGCAAAGGAAGCTGCAGATGTCATCTTGCTCCATAAAAGCTACTTGTGGTAGCTAATGGTATAATCGGCGGTAGAAAAACATTTGGCAATATAACAAAATATATCCTTAGCGCACTTAGCTCAAATTATGGTAATATGTTTACTTTTGCGGGTGCGTCACTTTTTTTCAAATTTCTGCCACTCCTCCCATCACAAATCCTCCTTAACAATTTTATAAGCGATATATCGGATTTATCTGTGGCTTCGGATAATGTTGATGAACAATTTTTAAAAAAGCCAAAAAAATGGGATATGGATTTTATATTCAAATTTATGCTTTATTTTGGCCTAATAACAAGTTTTGCTGATTTCTTTTTGATTATCCCTATGCTCATAATGAATACTGATCTTGCTTTATTTAGAACTGCCTGGTTTGTTGAATCAGTGTTAGAACAAGCACTTGTTCTTTTTGCAATAAGAACAGCCTTGCCTTTTTATAAAAGCAGACCGAGCAGGGGGCTTATTTTTTCTGCACTTGGAATGATGGTTGTGACTTTGGCTCTACCTTTCACAGTTTTCGGAATGCAAGTTTTCAATTTTGTTCCTATTCCCTTGAATCTTCTTGGATTAATTGGCTTAGTATTGATTGGTTATTTTGTAGCTATTGAAATCGCAAAGCGCTTTTTCTATAGAAAATATCAGCAATAAAAACATTAAATTGCTATACAACCGCCAGTATATTGTGGAGTCTAATTTTGTTTATATTCTTAAGTTTTGGTCTTGAATTATGCGAGATTTAGTAAAAAAAACTATAGAAAAAAGAGTTGAAATAATTTTAAGCGAATTTTCTTTTAAAACTCGGCAAAAAAGAAATAAAGAAGAGTGTAGTTGTTATTCTCAAAATAAACCCTGTCATGAGCTTACGCCTGGCAGATTAAACTGTTTCTTTTGTTTATGCCCTGAATATGATAATTCAAAAAAAGAGGGTGGATGTAAAATTGGAAATCCTGAAGAAAAAGGAAAAGTTTTTAATTATCCGGGAGGCACGGTCTGGGATTGTTCAAATTGCACTTACCCCCATAGAAAAAATAATATAAGAAAATATTTAAATAGAATTTTTGGATTAAGAGAAGAATCTAAACATCCATAATAGTTTCATACTGTGCTTTCCATCTATCCCAAAAAGTTTTGTCTTCATAGTCTGCTTTTTTTGGAATAAAATGCATGTCCTCTAAAACATGCGCTCTTGCTTCTTGTTCAATTAATTGTCGATAAATTTCTCCGTATTGTTTTGATAATTCTTCTGTAATCGTCCTTATTCCTTCCTCATGATGCAAGATTTCTCTTGAGCGTAATTTTTTATCTGAATCTTTTGTAACTAAAGATTTAGAATCCATAGCTAAATGGGTTTCTCTAACAATTTCCTCAATTATTTTTGGCACAAAGTGGTATAATTGCGATGAATCCTTCTCTTCCAACCTTTTCAGCGAATTTTTTGTATGTTCTGTTGCATGCATCTTAATCGGATTATACTTACATTTAAAAAATATGGCTCTTATCAAAATTATGCACTATCACCTATTATTAACAGAAAGATGCAATTCTCAATGTAAATACTGCTATGAAAAATCATTCAAGGAGTTTGATAATGGACTTGATAAAAAATTTAAATTTGATTTTTCTGAACCAGAAAAATGCGAAATATCCACCAAGAAATTAAAGAATTTTTTAGAAAAAGATAAAAATCCTACACTTGTCTTTTATGGGGGAGAACCTCTTCTTGAAATTCCAAAAATAATTGAAATAATGGATGCTATGGATTTGCCTTTTAGAATGCAGACAAATGGAAAACTTCTGAATCAACTTCCAATAAAATATCTTAAAAGAATGGGGAAAATTCTTGTTTCTATTGATGGCACTCGCGAAAGAACGGATTTCAATAAGGGCAAAGGAACTTATGAATTAGTTGTAAAAAATATTAAACAGGCAAGAAGGGAAGGTTATCGCGGAGAAATTGTGGCAAGAATGACAATAAGCGAGTTTGCGGATATTTATGAGCAAGTTCTTCATTTGATAAAATTAAACTTATTTGATAGCATTCATTGGCAGATTGACGCAGGATTCTATAAATTTGATTATGATGAGGCTAAATTCGGAAAATTTGTTGAAGAGTATAACAAAAGCATTAGTAAACTCATAGATTGGTGGATAAATGAAATGAAAAATGGAGTAGTTTTAAGATTATATCCGTTTATTGCTATTGTTGAATCTCTTTTAAAAAATGAAAAAACTGGCCTGCGCTGCGGCGCAGGACAAGAAGGATATGCTATAACAACTAATGGGAAAATAGTGGCTTGTCCTATTATGAATTCTATTGTGGATTTTGAAGCAGGAACTATAAATGATAATCCTAAAAATCTGCTTAAATTTGATATTCCTGGCTGTAGCAAGTGTGATTATCGGGATTTATGTGGTGGAAGATGTTTGTATTGGCGTTCAGCTCGACTTTGGCCAAAAGAAGGTGATGATTTAATCTGCAAAACGATAAAACATTTAATAGATTCACTAAAAGCAAGATTGCCCGAGATAAAAGAAATGATAAAACATGGCAGAATAGTTGAGAAAAGTTTTGAATACGAAAAATATTTTGGACCCGAGATTATACCGTAGGCCCTGCTCGCTTCGCTCGCATAATTTAAGAGAGGCTCCGCCAATCATTAATAACAAAACGAATTTTGATAATAAACTATTAATATTAATTACACGAGAACCTGAGCGGGAGGAGGGTTCGAGGTGAAGAAATTACACGAAGTGCAAATTTACATTTATCGCAAATCCCAATTTTAAAAGAATAATAAAAGAATTATCGTCCGATTCTTCGGTTTCGCATCTTCTTCAATCTTTGCCTTCTTACGCTTCTTGCTCTGTTGTGTCGTGTAGCCATGTTTGTTTGTATCAACAAACGAACAGCTCAGGAAATCTTGGATTTCCTGTGATGTAAAAAACTCTTCACCTCGAACCCGAAGGGAAGTTGGAGTTTTTTACCTGTTTTATTTTGTTGAATATGATTTATTTAACTGTGATTGCCTGAACAGGGCAGATTTCTGCTGCTTCTTTTTCGCAGGTTATTTTTTTTACTTCTGATTTTTTAGGTCTTGCTTTGCCTTCAAACATTTCAAAACTCTGCGGACATACTCCAACGCAAGCACCGCACCCAATGCATTTATCAGTATCTACTTTTATTTTAACCATGTTTACTCTTGGAAAGATGTATTTATAAATCTAACCGCACTATATCTTCTATGGCTGAAAATAACAAAAAAGAGGCAGAAAAGGCAAAACTTCGCAAGCAATTGCAGAAATATGCTGATAGCCAGAATTTTAAGTTGAATCCTAATTCAGAAGCTCTTGGAGGCATATTAAATGCCCTGCTTAGAAATAAAGAGTTTAATGGTGAGATTTATTGTCCTTGCAGGATTTTAACAGGCAATAAGGAAAAAGATAAAGATATTATTTGTCCCTGTGTTTTTCATCGTGGCGAGATTGAGCTTCAGGGTCATTGCAAGTGTACGCTCTTTTTTAGCAAATAAATTTTTAGATATATTTAAGTCTGGATGTGGGGCCGAGCCCTAAAGTATTAAAAGATAATTTTAACGTCCAAGAATGTAATAACCAATGCGAATTTCTCTTCCTAATCCGGGTATTTGTCTTAAAGTTTCAGCATAAATGTTATCTTCATCGTAATCAGGATTTCTAATGCCAATTACTTCTTCTGCTGTTATAAAACCTCTGGCTTTACTTCTTGTTTTTAATCTGTCATTAACTGTTGTTCTGTTGTTCATATTGATAATAAATTAACTATATTTAAAAAGACTATTGTAATTAATGACTTATGAAAAAATCACCACAAAAACACTTGGAGTTACTAGCGCCCGCAGGAAGTTTTCCTTCGCTTATTGCAGCAGTTAATGCTGGCGCAGATGCGGTATATTTTGGATTGCAGGAAGGCATGAATATGCGCGCAAATGCTAAGAATTTTTCTATTAAAGATTTGAAAGAAGTTAAGAAAATTTGTGATGCTAAAAAAGTGAAAAGATATCTTACACTTAATACAATTGTTTATGATAATGAACTTGCTAAAATAGAGAAACTAATCAAACTGGCTAAACCTTTTATTGATGCCATAATCTGCTGGGATTTGAGTGTTATTCAATTATGCAAAAAACATAAGATTCCATTTCATATTTCAACACAGGCAAGCATTGCAAATGCTGAAGCTGCGCGATTTTATAAAAAACTTGGCGCAGAGAGAATAATTCTTGCTCGCGAGTTGAATATTAAACAAATAAAGGAAATAGCAAAAATAATGCCTGTTGAGGTTTTTGTTCATGGCGCTATGTGTGTTAGTGTTTCTGGAAGATGTTTTACTTCTCAATTCTTGTTTGGAAAGTCTGCGAATCGAGGAGAATGTCTTCAACCTTGCAGAAGAGCTTATAATGTAGCCGATGAAGATGGAAACGAACTGAAACTTGAAAATAATACTGTAATGTCTGCAAAAGATTTGTGTTCTCTGAAATTTATTGAAGAGCTGAAGAAAGCAGGAGTTGTTGCATTCAAGATTGAAGGCAGAAACAGGGAGCCAGAATATGTTTCTACTGTTACTCATGTTTACAGAAAAGCGCTTGATAAAAAATTAACTGAGGCAGAGATTAAAGAGAGCATGAAAGAATTGAATAGTGCTTATAACAAGGGTTTTTCTTCGGGATTTTATTTAGGTGTTCCAACTTCTAAGGATTTTTCAAACGCAGAACATTCCTCAGCAACACAAAAGAAAGAGTTTATTGGAACAATTTACCATTATTATGCCAAAGTTCGTGTTGCTGCAATAAAAATAAGTTCGGGTGTAATTAGGGTCGGAGATGAATTAATTGTTATTGGAGATAAAACTGGAATGCTGAAGCATAAAATAGAAAGAATAGAAATTAACCATCAGCCTTATGGCTGGGCAGATAAGGGACAGGAAGTTGGGATAAAAATTATTGGTGTTCACAAAGGTGATAAAGTTTATCTTGTTGTAAAAAAGAAATAATAGCTGTTTCGATAAATAAATACTTATAAACCATTATTAATAAAATTACACATGGAAAGAAGAGAAATGCTCAGAAAAGAACTCGAAGCAAAAGCGCGGAATTTCTGGTATGATTTTAACTGCAAAATTGAAGAACGAATAAAGGCGAATCACAAGTTTTTACAAGAAACATATAGTAGAAGGCAAATAGACTGGGCAGAATCACACGGATACAGCCTTGACGGACAATTAAAACAAGAAACGTTCAGCGAAGAAGAAATTAAATCAATTTTAGGAAGGGCATCTATCGGTGGATTGGCTTTGATGAATCCTGGAAATGTTGGCAGAATGAAAGCGCACGAAATTTTTGGACAAATAGTTCACATAAGTGATTACAAACAGACATTAGATATTCTTGATTATTTTTATGATGAAAGGGGTTGCAAAAGATGTGTAATGCATCTTTTTGATTATCCAACATTTAATGAAAAGGTTGCCAGTAATCTTAATGCGTACAATCATGTAATGAAAAATCATCCCATTCATAAAATAGATGAATTGATTATGATTAGGTCATCATATCAAGTAATCGGCGGACCACTGACATATATGCCTGAAGATATTCCTGAGGTAAATAAAATCAATAAGCAAATAGAAAAGCTTGAAAGAAAGGAAGAAAGATTAAGGAGATTGGAAAAAGACTCCACTTCGTTCCAAATTAACTCCTCTTTTCAACTTAATGTAGAAATTCTTGAAGCAGTTAGGGCGCAGATGCAAGAAGTTGCCTAGGTTTCTTCTGTTCTTCGAGAATATAAATCTTTTAAAACTCCGAATAGGATATAATACTATGTTAACAATAGAAACTCTTGAAAAGATAAAAACTGGCGCGAGAATAACCTTTTTTAATGGGATATTTGCGATTATTTTTGGTGTTGCTTATCTTGGGTTTATGGAATTTATTCTAAAGTATAACATGAGAATAATCGACGTTGTCTGGCAGGTTTTTTATAAATACAATAATGATTTAGCTTCAATAATTGTCAGACTTACACTTCTGAAATGCGCATTGATAATAATAATGGGTATCATGATAATCTATCTATCAGATCATATTCTTAAAAGAAAAGATAGAATTGCTTGGATTGTTTTATTTGTAATTGGTGGAATAATTTTTTGGCCTGCAATTTTAACAATAGAAATAATTGACAAGAATTTTTATACCGTAGTCGCATCTGCGATAGGTTGGATAACATTCATAATGGGCATGACTATTCCTATTAGATACTATATGCAGAGACAGTATACTGAATACTAATCTGCTTAATTGTAAAACGGACATATCACTATGAAAAAAGAAGAAAAAGAAAATATCTATAATATTCCTAACACCTTAAGCTTGTTTAGGCTTTTGATTAGTCCCTTACTTGTGCTTTTAATTTTTCATGGAATTGATATTTGGCTTCTTGTAATTTTATTTGCTATTGCTGCGCTAACTGATTTCGTGGATGGTTTTATTGCCAGAAAATTTAACTTAGTTACAAATTTTGGAAGAAAAATAGACATTATCGCTGATAGGGTGTTAATGATTAGCATTATTTTGGCGATCTTGACTTATATGATAAATAATAATATTATCAATTCCGCCCATATTTTACTCATAATTCTGATAATATCTAGAGAAATTCTCGCATTTCCATTTTTAATTCTGGCTGTAATCTTCCGCAAAAGATTTCTTCCACATGTGCGTTATGCTGGTAAAGTTATGACATTTATGCAAGGGATTACTTTTCCGATGATTATCCTAAATTGGCAAATAGCTTGGCTATTTGCGATTGTTACATCTATAATTGGAATTATTGTAGCAGGATATTATGCTTATGACTCTGTAATAAAACCCAATAATAAATATCAAAAAGATTTAGATAAGCACTATGAAGAATTAGTATTGATAAAATAAAACCAGCAAGCCCCTATCATCAAACATAAAAAATCTGTCACCATCATTGTTCCAGACATCCTTTCCATTGCTTGAGTAAATGCTTTCTTGTCCAGAGACTATGGCTGAAAGATAAAAAGTATTTCTTCCCGCATCTTTTGCAAACCATCTAATCATATCACAATCATAACTGCATTCATTTATTAGGATAAAATATTCTTGTATTGGATTTAATTCCTTTAACTTAATGCAATCCGAACAAACTTCTTTAGATTTTGTCCATATTCCTATTTGAAGATTTTTTGCTTGATTTTCTGCATTTAGAAATTGCTGTTCATATTTTAAACCAGAAGTGTAATAAGAATTAGCTAAACCTAATTCGAGAATTTCTTGATTTAGAAAGCGATTATCAAAATAGATATAGCGCAATTTTCTTTTGTATTTATCTGTATCTTCCCAATCTCTTTCAAGAGTTATTTTCTTGCCAACAAACTGCTGTAAAAATGCCTTGGATTCATTTGAAAAAGGCATTTTCTTTTCAGGCGTATTTATTCCTAAGAGGCGTATTTTCCATGTTTCATTATTTACTAGAGCTTCGATGGTGTCGCCATCGATTACTCGCTCAAGAATGGCTTGTTCTTTAGGATATTCTTGGGCTTGGGTTTTTGTGGCTTCGCCGGTGAGTTTTGGATAATATACTGAGAGGAGGCCTAGAAGGGATATTACGAGAAAGAAGATGAGGATTCGTTTGGCGGACATGAAGGTATTAGTTAGAGCTTTTATTTAAAGATTTTGGATGAATGATAAAAGGCAGATTTAAATAATACATTAGATTAAGGGGACTATGGGAAAAATCGTCTTGACTTCGGTAGGATCCAAGGTATTGGAAAGAGTTGTAAAATATCTTAATTTAGAACCTTCTAAATTGCGAGTTCTATTTATCCCAACTGCAGCTAATCTACATGAAAATAAAGATTTTATAATTGAAGATAAGAAAAAACTTATAGAATTGGGATTTGAAGTAATTGAGTGTGATATTTCCGTGCTTAAACAAAAAGAATTAGGAATAATTTCAAAGAATGTTGAAATCATATATATTGCTGGTGGAAATACTTTTTATTTATTGCAAGAAGTTCGTAAAAGCGGGTTTGATAAGATTCTAAAAAAACTGATCAAATCAGATAGAATTTATATCGGTTCAAGTGCAGGTTCGGCTATATTGGGTCCAACAATAGAATATGTCAAATATTTTGATAACTCCAAAAATGCTCCAGGACTAAGATCTTTTGATGGACTAAATATTCTGGATTTTTTATTATTGCCACATTTTAATGATATAAGGGTTAGTAGCAAATTTGATTCATTAAAAAAAGAATTTAATAATTTTAATTTTTCAACTATCTCCGATGAAGAATTTATACTGGTAGATTATAAAAAACCTAAAAGTATCAAGTATTTAAGCGCATAAATTTACTATAGATATTTAAGTCCCATAATTAGATTCTGATCAAATTCTGGAAATTGTTGCGTGTCCCATATTTTACATGCGGAAATTCCAATATTCAATTCAGGATAGTTTGGAATTAATCTTTTATAGACACCATAGTCCGTTCCTCTAAAAAACTCTTGTAAAACCAAAGATTTTTTATAACGGGAAGCAGCTTCAAATAGGGCTAAGACCATATTATCTCCATCAATATAGGGGATAGGATTTGAATCTGAAACTTTTTCGTTTATAGTCCTTTTATGAGCAAGTATTGAAAGGAGCAAGGAATCTTCAATGCTTAACCTTTCTTCTCTTTTTAAACTAGGATTATCAAATCTAAATTTTATCTCTTCTTCTGAAATTGACAGACTAGAAAAAGCGGAATCGACTCGGGTACAGCGTTTTAATACTCTATTTAACTGATCCTTATTTGGAAATCTTCCCCCATAACTCTTTAACTCTTTAAATATAAGAGAATACGCGGCCTCATACTGCCTTTTCTTTTTTTCTATCAAATGGGCATATTCTTTAGAAACTCCTTCTCTAGAGATATATTTAAAACTTAAACCATTTACTAATTCTGATTGAAATCTTTGCATTTTAAATACCGGCAATTTATGTTTATTCAACAAAACATTAATGATTGATTCTGAAAAGTCGACTAATGCATCTTCTAAAGAAAGAGATTTATTACTAAATCTTTCTTGTATCTCCGAACTATCTTTTTTTGTAAATCCTACATTAACTAACTTTGAGTTATAATTCCTAAATAAAGGTTCAACCAATGAATTAAAAAGGTCTTTTCCTTCCCCATAAACCTCGCAGGCTATAGCATTTACTAATTCAGAATTGAATTTTTCATTTTCAAATATCTTATTTGAATTTAGAATTAATCGAGACATAATGCTAGTTATTACTTCAGAATCAAGTCCGGCCAACCAATAATTCATAAACTTTGACACCGATCCATATGGTTGTAATACTCCAGTTATAACCTCTAATTCTGGATATCTTGCTTTTTCTTGAATCGCCAAATAAATCTCATTGGCATTAAATGGGCCAGGTCTTGAAGCATGTAAATGATAAATTTCTTTAGCCGGATTCCTCGGAGGAAGAATTGTTGACAAATCTGCAGATATATCTTTTTTACTTTCTGCCAAACGGTCTAAAGCTTGAGGTTTCATTTTAAAAATTAAATTTATTTTTGGAAAAATTCAAAATCATTTAAGTCTCCTTTTTTAGAGATTACTATTCCTTCCAAATCTGAACTTCTTAGGATATCAAATGCTTCAGAATAATCATTAATTAACGGTTGACCTTTTATATTAAAAGAGGTGTTCATTAATATATCTCTTCCAGTTATCTTTCCTACAGCCTTCACTAAATGATAGATCCAACCATCTTGAGCTGTAACTGTTTGAATTCTTGCTGAACCATCAACATGCACAATTTCCCCGAATTCACCTATGTATTTATTTCGGGTAATTGGAGCAAAAGTCATATAGGGGGAAGGAACCCTTGTTTCAAAATATTCGTTTAGTCTCTCAATTGGAATGATTGGCGCAACAGGTCTCCAAGATTCGCGATTTTTTATTTCCGAGGAATTTATTCTATCTTTCATTCCAGGTATCAGAGGATTTGCAAGATAAGATCTATTTCCTAATGCTCTTGGACCAATTTCAATTGGCCCCACCATTGTTCCAACTATTGCACCTCCAGAAATAATTCTTGCTAAATCTTCTAAACTTATTTTATTACTATGGAATTCCAATCTGGCAGGAATTATTGCATTACTTCCTGTTGGTTGAAGCTTGCTAAATGGGGAAGTTAAACATTCTAAGCCAGGTTTGTATAGTTTTAATGCGCCAAGACTAATACCGCAATCGTTTGGGCAGGGGGGCGTAAAAACTTCTACATCAAGCTCTCGTTCAATTTTTGAATTCATAGTTACATTTAATCCACATCCTCCGACCATTATTACGCGGGAGGGGTTTATTTCCAGGATTATAGGGTAGACATTTTTTTTAATCGTTTCTTCAAAAATATATTGAGAAGTCGCTAAAACATCTCTTGCCATTTCTGGATTCAAGGATCTTCTGCCATCCAGTCCGAGTCGTTTAATTAATCTTTTAAAATTTTCCTCTGTAAATCTGTTTTCTTCATGTGGCTCTTGCATAAATCCTAAATAAAATTCGGTTATCGCAGGCACATAATCTTTTCTAATGGTACCAAGACCTGAAAGAGACATTATTTTACCCGAAAGGGGAAGATCTAGATTATAATTTTCCGCATCAGAAGAATATAATTCCGGAGATATTAGCCCCAAAAGACGATATGGTTTTCCTAGATTAATTTTTACATCTAATACTTCTTCTAATTTATTTCTCTTATTAAGAAATACCTTAAAATAATCATCTTTATCGCCACCCCCATCAATACTCACTATCAAATCTTTTTCTTTGGGTAGAGTAAAAACATAACTTGATTGAGCATGAGCAGGATGGTGTGGGACATAGATACTTTTACGGCAGTTAGGCAAGTTTTTCATTAAAACACTCAATTGTTCCGGATTCAACCAATTATATACTACTTCAGAAATTTCTAATGGGTCGAAATGAGGTAATGCATAATCTCTTAATTGAGCCTCAAATGATCTTGCATCTTTTTTAAATGCGAAGTATCTTTTCTTAGCTATTTTTTCAAATTCTAAATAAGTTTCAATTACATTTGAGTTACTTATGCTAAGATTTGCATCATGTCTTGCGTAAATTGCTAAAGTTTTAGAAGGAGTCATTTTACTTTGATTGTACTTTTTTTGTATTAATTATAAAATAGTATTAAAATCGTTATTTAAATTTATGGTTCAACTTAATTCAAGAATGCCGGAGAATATTAGGTACTTCCTGAGAAAAACCCTGGATTTTTAAAATTTAAAAAATTATAACAAAAGAGTATTTATTTCCTCCCTACTTTATACTTCTATATTATTTATGCCCAACAAACGAACATGCTCACCAGAATCTAGCTCTATTGTGTCTCCATCTATAACTCTTTGAAGCGTTGCGTATTCAAGGGGATATTCTGTTTGTTTAGATGCTTCTCCGGTTAAACTTGGATATATTATCGAAAATATTGATAGAAGAAGTATTATTAACATGAAGACGAGTAATCTTTTTGTTGCCATAATCTAATCAATATATTCAAACCTTAAAAACCTTTTAGAAAAGGTTTAAAAACACACTTTTTTTAGAGTAGATATACAAAACAACGATCAAAGAGCAGACTAAAGCTTCGCTTTGGCCTTACATGCTCTTTGATATTCTGGAAATTAGGAATTTCCAGACTGTTATTTTTGTACTCAAAAACAACATGGCTATAGTAAGAATAAAACTAGGAAGCTTGGACATTAACGAGTTAAACAATGTCTGCGCTACAATTAAAGAAATCGCCAAGAAATCTGGCGTAAACATAAGTGGACCTATACCTTTGCCAACAAAAAGATTTAAGATAACAACAAGAAAATCTCCGTGCGGAAACGGAACAGCTACTTTTGATAATTTTGAAATGAGAATTCACAAAAGAATAATTGATTTGCCTTCTAACGAATCTGTTCTTCATTCAATCATGAAGTTGCCTATCCCTAGAAGTGTTAATGTTAAGATAGAGATGAAAGACTAGTAATATATATTTTTCTTTATAGTTTTCTTTAAATAGTTAGTTTCTGGTTAAGTTTTGAAAAGATGGCAAAAGTAAAACTAAAAGTCGAACTTGTAGATTATACGAAAAATCCAGAGCATCTTGTAGCTGAAATGGCAAGAATTTGCTATGCGGACAATGAAAAAGTTTCAAGATTATTTAGTGGAGATATTGATTCCGCTGATGATGTAAGGATGATAAAAATTCTTGCACAAAGCAAACATCTTTCGCCTTTTGAGCATATTAAATATAGTTATGTTGTTCAAGGAGTTTCAAGAGCATTAACTCATCAGTTAGTAAGGCATAGAATTGCTACATTTTCACAAAGAAGCCAAAGATATGTTAGACAGAAAGATTTTGATTATGTTATTCCTCCAACAATAGAATTAGCTGGGATGACTAACAGATTTATTGAAATGATGAAACGAGCAGGAGAAGATTATGAAGAACTCTGCATGGGGCTTGAGAAAATCGGATTGAAAGGTGAAGAGGTTAACCAAGATGCAAGATTTGTGCTTCCTAATGCCTGTGAAACTAAAATAGGAATTACTATGAATGGCAGAGAATTAATGGATGTGTTTTTTAAAGAAAGACTTTGCAATCGGGCTCAATGGGAAATAAGAGATTTGACCAGAAAAATGCTTGAGATTACTTATCCTACAGCTCCGAATATATTTTCTTACACAGGTCCTGCTTGTTATCGTGAAGGAAAATGCCATCAGGGCAAAAAATGCTGCGGCAAGGCTGAAGAAATTAAAAGCTATTTTGAGAGTTTTAAGAGAGCATAAAAATGACAAAACAAAAACGCGGATTATTCATAACTTTTGAAGGAATTGACGGATGCGGGAAATCTACACAAGTTTGGAAATTTGGAAAATATTTGGCTGAATTAAGCAAATATAATCATATTGTTATGACTCGGGAACCTTGGAAGAACGAGAATATAAGAAAAATGCTTAGAGAAACAGATAATCCTTATTCACAGGCAAAAGAGCTTGCTAAAATGTATGTTGAAGACAGAAAAAAACATGTTCAAGAATTAATAATTCCAAAAATTGAAAATGGATTGCATGTTGTTTCAGACCGCTATAGTTTTTCTACTTTAGCATATCAGCAAGCACAGGGAATTCCCTTAAGTGAATTGCTTGAGATGCATAAAGGATTAATTATTCCAGATGTAATTTTTATAATTGATGTTCCTTCTAAAGTTGCTTTTAAAAGAATGCATAAAGATTCAAAGCGAGGCAATGGCAAAGAGAATAAATTCGAAAAAGATCTTAAATTTATGGAAAAACTCCGAGCTAATTTTACAGAATTAGCAAAACTGCCCAATCATAATGTTGTTGTTATAGATGGCACAAAATCGCCGGAAGAAATTTTTGAAAAGCAGATAAAACCTGCTTTTGATAAGCTTTATAATTCTCGATATGCTTGTTAGTTTATGGACACAAACTCGCTGATTAATGAAATTAAAAAGAGCAGAAAATACAAAGATATTTCTGATGAGGTTGTTGGAAAAAATGTTGTAGAGTTTATGAGAAAAAATGCGGGTTTTGATGAGAAACTTGTTATTAAGGGCGTGAAAACGCTTTTGCATGATATTCACGGAAGTTTCCAGGCATCAACTAAGAAAACTAAAAGAATTGATGAATATCTTCATGAGCTTTCTAAAGAGCCGAAAAATATAGACATAATAAGAAAAATTCTTGCTACGAACAAATCAACTAAAGAACGGCTGCCAATTTATTCGGAGTTATATGCAAGAATTTTTGATATAACTGGCAAGCCAGCAAATATTATGGATTTGGGATGCGGATTAAATCCTGTTTCTTTTCCATTTATGGCAATCTATCCTAAGCATTATTATTGCTATGACATTAATGAAAGCGACACTAAATTTTTGAATAGATTTTTTAAAATGACAAAAATGTTTGGTGTTGCTGAAACTAAAGATTTAAGCAATATTGAAAATGTAAGAAAACTTCCTAAGGATATTGATATTTGTTTTATGTTTAAGCTTCTTGATACACTTGAGAAAAAAGGGCATAAATATTCTGAAGATGTAATAAAGATAGTTGCAGAAAAATCTAAATTTATTGTGGTTTCTTTCGCCACGCGAACACTCGGAGGAAAACGAATGCAATTTGCAAGGCGCGGCTGGATTGAAAGAATGCTCTCCCGAATTAACATGAAAATTGAAAAGATTGATTTTCCAGAAGCTGGCGAGGTTTTTTATATAATTTCGAAAGGTTGATTAGTTTCAGTTTAGGCTTAGCTGATACGCAGGGGTTTGTGCGAAGAGTTTTTAAAATTATATTACATAGGTTTTTCATGGTTGAAGATAATTATATCGAACGAAAAGTGGATATTCATGGTAAAAAAGTTGTAGCAAAATATCACCCAAATACGGGGGAATTCCATTTTGGAAAAGAGAGTTGGGTTGGAACAGACACTACTCCCACAAAATTAGGAGCTTTTGAAACAATAAATGCTTTAAAAAAATCTTTTTCTGATTTAGATATGCCTCGGATATCTTATTCTTCAGCAGATACAAGCTTGAAGAAAGCAGTAACTAAAGATAAACTTTATGCTAGAGCCCTTAAAAGAGCAGGATATGAAGAAAAAGAAAACATCTTAACTATTTCTTGGTTAGATACTGCAATTGAATCGGTATTAAAAAAATTAAAAATAAATTTTAGAGAAAATCCAAAAGGGTTTAGATATGATTCCCTAATAGGCACTTGGCTTGGTCCAAAAAGAGTTTGGATTAAAAGAGAAGATAAAAAAGATGGCGGTCTAGAAAAAGTCACAGCAGCCGTTGCAATTGCCGGAATTCTCGGCGGACTATTTTTTTTATCACCTAATATGACTGGAAATGCTATTGCGAATATTAGCCAGAGTTCTGGAAATATATTGGGCGCAGTTCTTCTAGTGGTTGGTTTGGTTGCTGGTTTTTTCTGGGTTACCAAAAAGTAATTTATGCAGAGCATGTAAAAACATTTAAAACTCTTCTTTCTTAGAATTAATTAAGCCCACTTCACATAACGGTATTGTATCAGCCTGGAATAAATAATCCTGAAAGCTGAACCGCTCACGCGGTGCCCAGGTTCGACTCCTGGAGTGGGCGTTTAGTATTAAATCTTAGCTTTAAAATCAAAAATTGCTCTTTTGTTATGCTTTAATGTATTTCTAAAATATTTTCTATAAATAATAACAGCCACAACTACAATAATAATCAAAAGGATGAATATGCCCGTATAACTTGTTTTTATTCCTGCTTCTTTTGCACTCGGAACATTAAAGTTTATTTGAAGATTTTGAGTATAATCTCGGTTTAATGAATCTTTATAATTGAGAGTTACTGGAAGGACTATTATTTTCTTATCATCGTTGGCATTTATTTTGAAAGTAACTTCTGAAAAATCGTCAGAATTTAAATCTCCGATATAGTCTAAATTTGTTCCGATTATCTTATAATCTTCTGAATCTCCAAGAACAACCTTAAGAAATTTGACATTTCCAACATTATTATTTATTACTTTTATCTTTATATTTCCCAAAGAATTGCCTTTGTAAACTTCTGAAGAAGAGAGTTCTGCAATTAATTGAGGAGAACTTCCAATTGATACACTTATTGTGTTATTCTCACTTTTCTCATCGCCAATTGAATTTATATATTTGAAATTAACTGGCACCTTATACACGCCTTCGTCTGCGGAAGGAATAGCAATTATTTTAAAAGAAATGTCTGTTAAAGTGCCTGATGCAAGAGAATCAATCTTCTTTTTTGAAGCATCTTGATAAGTTGCTAATTCTGCAGGAAGATTTAACTCGATTCTTATATCTCTAAGTTCGCTATCACCAATATTTTCAAGCGCCATATTTACTGTTCCATCTGCCCCGGGTGCTATTTGCGCGGGAGTTGTGCTAACTTCTGAAATATACAAAACATAACCAAATGCTAAACGATTAGCTCTATCTGTGCTAATATCTGCAGCTGCAATGCAAGAGATAAGACTAACTGCAAGCAACAATGAACATAAAATTAAAATCTTTTTCATCTTTTTCCTATTTATTATAGGATTAGTGTATTTAAAAAGGTTGTTGAGAAGGTTGTACTTTGTATAAATAACATCAAAAAAACAATGCGCACCACATACTAAAATGCGTGGTTTGAATGCGCTTGTTTTTTGGATGATCCAAAACTTAAACCAGTAAATTAGCTACTTCCACACCATAAATGGTGTGGTTTAAGTTTATGGACATTACTAATTATTAATTCACCAAACCAAATTCGGCTTGTTATTAGTTATTAGTATTTAATTTGTAAAATTTATGCGAAGCAGAAACTAAAAATTGGGTGTAAACCCTTCTTCTTAAATAAATTTAAAAAATAGATAATAAAAAAATAAATAAATTATATATTTAATTAGAAGCTTTCTTCTTCGCTTTCTTCTTTCTTAGCTTCTTGTTCTTCGCCTTCGTCTAATTCATCAAATTCTTCTGAATCTTCAGACTCGTCTTTGAACTCTTTCTTCGGTTTCTCAGATGCCTGTTCGCCGAAAGATGATCTAGGTGTAATTCCTTTCTTCTTGAAATAGCACTCTTTACAAAGTACTGATGTGCCGTCTCTTGGTTTGAATGGAACTTCATCTTCTTTTCCGCATTCAGCGCATTTGATTTTTGTCATTTCTCTTGGTCCGCCAAAAGATCTTCTTGGTCTGAACCCGCCGCCCCTGAAACCACCACTTCTGAATCCGCCTCGGCTTTCGCCAGAGCTAGAACCTGAGCCTCGGAAATTTCCGTATCCTAACATTATTTTTCCTCCGTCTTGTGTTTAATTGCTTTACTTACATAAGAATTCGTCTCGTTTTGCTAGCAATTAACTATCTCACTACACTATTCTTATTACTATTGAACCATAAAATGGATTTATAAAGGTTTGGTATTTGGTTTCCATATGGAGCCATACTGGGACCAAATAGAACAAATTGTAAGAGAAAGCGATGTTGTATTGGAAATCTTAGACGCAAGAAGCGTTAGTTTATCACGAAATGAGCAACTTGAAGAGATAATAACGCGGGTTGGAAGACCGAGAATACTTGTAGTTAACAAAATAGATTTAATCAGCATGCGAGATTTAGAGATTGCTGTAGGCAGAGTTTTAGATTCAAGGAGAGCAGAAAAAGATTCTGTTGTTTATTTTACTAATAGAAATAAGAAAACTGTTAGAAATCTGCTTTCTAAAATTAGACAAGTTTTTGCAAAATACGGCAAGAGAGAAAGTTATGCTAAAAACCCAATACTTGAAAAACCCTACAGAGAAGCTCGTGGCGATATAATTGTCGGTGTTGTTGGCTATCCTAATGTTGGAAAGAGCTCTGTAATAAATGCTTTGGCTTTCAAGAAAAAAGCGCCTGTTTCAAGCAAAGCAGGAACAACTCATGGAATACACTGGATTGCTGCTGGAAAAACAGAAATCAAACTTATTGATACTCCTGGAGTAATTCCATTGAAGCGTAATGAAGAGGCAGAGCTTGGATTAATTGCTGCAAGAAATCCTGAAAAGATGAAAGACCCTGAAGTTGCAGCAGGAAAGATTATAGAACAATTTATTCAAGAAAATAGAACTAAAAGATTAGAAGAGTTTTACAAATTGAAGTTTACCGAAGAAGATTTGAACGAAAAAAATCCTTATCTTCTCATAGAAAAAATCTCGTTTGCGCGAGGACATCTTAAGAAAGGCGGAGTTGCAGATGAAAAAAGAACCGCCATAAATATTGTCAAGGATTGGCAGACTGGAAGATTGAGATTGTAATATTCTAATTAGTGCTTCGCATAAATATTCTATGTTAATAATGCTACAATTTAATAAGTTGAAGTTTGAGCTAAAGTCAGCAAAGAAAGGTTTTAAAAATTTCTTCAAGAGTTAGGATAATCAATAAAATAAAAGCGTAATATCCGGTTTATAGCATAACAAACCTTAAATACCTAAAATAATAACTTTAAACATGGCGGATAAAGACATAGGCAAAATTGCGAAAAATTCTATGACTGATATTATTGTAAGAGTTGACGCCTTCGGTGGAAAACCAGGAGTAACTATAAGAGAGTTTGTTACTGGAAAAGATGGCGGTTATAGTGGATTTACAAAATCAGGAACAAGAATTCCTGCTGATAAATTTGTTGAATTTCGAGAGTTAGTTAATTCTGTGAAACTAGAAGATTTAAAGGCTGATGAATCCGCTTCAAAACCCGCAGTCAGTAAAACAGAAGCTGCAGATATTGAAGATTATTAAAGTTAGTTATAATCCGCTCAATGAATCCACAAAATTTGAATGATTTCTATAAGAACAGAATTGATTTTGGTTTTAGGGTGCGTCAGATGATTAATAATTTTTATAGTGGATTAAATAATCATAAAATAAGGCCTAATCCTGTTTCTTACCAACCAAGATTTCAAGAAAGCAAAACCATTGAAATGTTTGCATGGACAGATGATGTTTCTGGAAAGACTATTTTCATGTGCGGAAAAGAGATTAGAGAATTATTCAAAAAAGAAGACAGAGATTAAAGATAAGGATTCTCGTTTTCTTCTAATTTTTTGAGCATTTTTGCAGTTACTGGGCTGGCTTTATCTTTGATATTTAAAACTTGGCGGGCTTTTCTTATTGCAGTGCACAACTTTAAATTTATTGGGCATTTTTCTTCGCACGCTTTGCAAAGTGTACAATCAAAAACTATTTCATCTATAATCTTATTCGAAAGAAGAAT
>Ga0172375_10000452_pt1 | contig 66949 bp, 74 predicted proteins | sample LakKiv1m_FD_114537 | JGI IMG/M metagenome (GOLD analysis project Ga0172375, IMG submission 114537) | Freshwater microbial communities from Kabuno Bay, South-Kivu, Congo - kab_092012_11.1m | ecosystem: Environmental > Aquatic > Freshwater > Lake | place: Democratic Republic of the Congo...
AAAGGCGATTTTGGTTTTAATGGTTTGGCGCGAGTGATTCGTTACACGCTGCTACGTTCGGAAATGGAAGCGGAAAATAGATTACTCATTGCCGCCCTCAATGCTGCGGGAAACGGGATTGTCATTACGGATATAAACGCAGTGATTAAGTGGGCAAATCCTGCTTTTAGTAAATTAACAGGTTATGAACTCGATGAAGCTCTTGATCGCAAACCCAGTGAATTAGTCAGCTCAAATAAGCAAAGTTCCGCGTTTTATGAACAAATGTGGAGCAAGCTGCTTGCAGGTGAACAATGGCAAGGGGAAGTTATCAACAAACGCAAAGATGGCTCCTTATATTATGAAGATTTGAGCATTGCTCCTGTGAAAAATGCGCGGGGGGAAATCACCAATTTTGTGGGTGTGAAACAAGATATTAGCCAGCGTAAACAATTAGAAGAAATGCTGCAAAACTTAGCCAATACGGATTCACTGACCAGTTTATTTAATCGGCGCGTGTTTCTGGAATATCTTGCTCAGGAATCCCATCGCGTCGCGCGTTCTAAAAATTGCTCGGTGGTTTTGATGTTGGATTTAGATTTTTTCAAACGTATCAATGATACTTACGGACACGCAACAGGCGATGAAGTGTTAAAAAAATTTGCCGCCATTATTTTAGAAAATACTCGTGATATTGATATTGCCGCGCGTTTTGGAGGTGAAGAATTTGTAATTCTATTACCTGATTCAAATCGTGAAAGCGCGAGTATCATGGCAGAGCGGCTTAGAAAAGAGGTTTCAACTATTTCGATACCGCATGAAAAAGGCAATGTAACTATTACGGTCAGTATCGGCGGCGCGTTGCTCATGCCCGAAAATGCAAACGGTGAATTGGCATTAAGTCTTGCTGATAACGCACTTTATGAAGCAAAAGAAACGGGACGAAACCGAGTTTGTTGGGCGTGAATGAGTTAATGCTATTATTTGCACATTATTTTTTTAAACAAAAAGGTACTTTTAATGTTAGATGTTCAGTTATTTCGTAACGATTTAGATTTTGTCATTGCAGGATTGAAAAAACGTAATTTTGCTTTTAACCCCGAAAATTACAGCGAATTAGAAGCGCGTCGCAAAGCCGTTCAAACCAAAACGCAAGAATTACAAAGCGAACGTAATTCGAGTTCAAAAGCCATTGGTCAAGCCAAAGCAAAAGGCGAAGATGTTCAGCCGTTACTGGATAAAGTCGCCAATTTGGGCGATGAATTAAAAGCCGCAGAAGCCGAATTAAACGAAATTCAAGCTGAACTTGATACGTTAATGTCAGGGATTCCGAATTTGCTCGACGTTTCTGTGCCAGAAGGCAAAGACGAAGACGATAACGTTGAAATTAGTCGTTGGGGTGATTTGCCTAAATTTGATTTTAAAGTCAAAGACCACGTCGATTTAGGCACAGCGCGTAATTTACTTGATTTCGAATTAGGGGCAAAAATTACGGGGTCACGTTTTGTGGTATTAAATGGAAAATTAGCCCGTTTGCAACGGGCGTTAATTCAATTCATGCTCGACACACACAGCAGCGAAAATGGTTATCAAGAAACGTATGTGCCGTATTTAGTGAATGCCGACAGTTTGCGCGGCACGGGACAATTGCCAAAATTTGCAGCGGATTTATTCAAAGCTAGCGAAAATCCTGATTATTATTTAATTCCAACGGCAGAAGTACCTGTGACAAACATTGTGCGTGATGTGATTGTTGACGCGAAAGATTTACCGCTTAAATTTGTGTGCCATAGCCCTTGTTTTAGAAGTGAAGCGGGGGCTTATGGGCGTGATGTACGCGGCATGATTCGTCAACATCAATTTGAAAAAGTTGAAATTGTGCAAATTGTAAAACCCGAAGATTCCGCGCAAGCGCATGAGGATTTAACGAATCATGCGGAAATGATTTTGCAAAAATTAAACTTGCCTTACCGAAAAATGCTTTTGTGTGCAGGCGATACAGGTTTTTCTTCAAGTAAAACGTATGATTTAGAAGTGTGGCTACCAGGTCAAAATGCGTATCGGGAAATTTCGTCATGTAGTAACTTTAGAGATTTCCAAGCTCGTCGTTTGCAAGCACGTTGGCGCAATCCTGAAACGGGCAAACCTGAATTAGTCCATACATTAAATGGTTCAGGTCTTGCGGCAGGTCGCACGTTGATTGCCGTGATGGAAAATTATCAAGATGCCGAAGGTCGCATTCATATTCCTGAAGTTTTATTGCCTTATATGGGCGGTTTGAAAGTAATTGAGTAATTGTTAATGCGCTTAACGCCCTTTCAACAACAAACGATTTGTCAAACTACGCGCTGTTATTTTGGTGAAAATTCGCACGTTTGGTTATTTGGTTCACGAATTGATGATACTAAACGTGGCGGCGATATTGACCTTTACATTGAACCAGAAAATCAGAATGTTTCGTTGTTAGCATTGGCAAAATTACAATTCCTACGCGCGTTGCATTCAAAGTTAGGCGAGCAAAAAATTGATGTCGTTTTACGGTTAGCCAATGCAAAGTCATTGCCGATTTATCAAATCGCCAAAGAAACAGGAATTGAACTGCGATGAATTCGATTAACGAAATTGTAAAAGTATGTGACCGTCATGCTGACCGATTAGATTGGGCTATGACGCAGTTACAAATACATTTCCCACTTTCTGCTGACCATTTAGAGAATTTGTCAGATATTGAAATTGCGGTACTCGACCAATTTTCAACGCGGTTTGCCAAATTGCAGGATGCAATAGGGGCTAAACTTTTCCCCGCCATTTTGGAACTTACTAAAGAGCAAGGCGAATTCAAAGCCTTTGTAGATAAGCTAAACCAATTAGAAAAAATTGGTGCAATTCGCTCTGCTGAAGATTGGTTATTGTTGCGAGAAGTTCGAAATGCTTTCGCTCACGATTACCCTGACGATTTGGAATTACAGGCGAGTGTTTTAAATCAGTCCTATTTGCTTGCAAAAGACTTATTGAGGACGTTTGAGGATGCGAAAGTTTTTATTGCACCTTATGTGGCGAAATTGGAGCAAAAAGCATGAAGCGAATACTTTTAGTTTTACTGTTTTCAGTATTGTGTTTTCACGCGCAAGCCGATGACAATTTGCCGAATTTTTCATTTCCTGACACCGAAGAAAAAATACACAATATTTCGCAGTGGCAAGGCAAAACGCTGGTTCTCAATTTTTGGGCAACATGGTGTCAGCCGTGTTTAAAAGAAATTCCTGAATTTATGCAATTGCAAACCGAATTTTCGGCAAAAAATGTGCAGTTCGTTGGCGTTGCCATTGATGAATTACCTGCCGTGGCGCGTTTTAAAGACACAACGAAAATAAATTATCCCGTTTTAGTTACGAGCGAATGGGAAGGATTTAATCTCTCGCAACAACTCGGAAATAGTTCAAACACAGTGCCTTACACGGTCGTCGTGAATCCTGCGGGGCAAATTATTTATCGCCACGCTGGAGCCGTTAAAACAGAAGAGTTACTCGCTGTTATTTCGCAGAAATAATTATTTGCAACCACGCTTTTAAATCCGCTTTGAGTTTTAAACTGCGTTGATAAAGCGGTGTGTTGCGAACGAGTTCTTTTGCCCACAACAACACGGCTGCAATGCAATCGTGAATTTTGGCGAACCAGTTGAATGTTAAAAGCGCAGGTTTTACCAACCGAAAAATGCGAGCAATCAAAAGCGTGCTGAATAATTTAATTACTATTTCAAGCAAAATCGCCTGCAAAATTGCGCCGTGAGCGAATAAAAACAATACCAAAATGTTAAACGGTGTAACGATAATCAGCGGCACAATTAGCGACAGCAGCGCGTAATTGGGCGAAGCGTGCATTAGCAGGCGATCAAATTTTTCTAAATGTAGCAGCCGTGATAAATGTTGACCTACTAGCGCAAGCGCGTCCCAAAGCCATTCCTCGAAAATAACCAGCGTAGCAACAAGGTAAATCAAAACATTTTTAATCATTTATCCATCTCATTTGCCATTGTGTCGTTTGTTTTGGTTTTTTCTCTGTCCACAAAATCAACGCACTGTCTTCACCCGCAACAATGCGAGGATGGGTAGATTTTGAACCTAATTCCGACAAACGGCGAGGCGTTGACCAATTTGCGCCTTTATCCGTTGATTCACTCACAAAAATTCCCGTGCCGTCTTTACTCATTTCGTCCCAGACCAAAATCAGCCGATTTTTAAAAATCGCAATGTCGCTGTGCATAGCATTTTTGCCAATTTTGACAGGTGTTTTTGAAATTGAATTTACCGTGTACAAGCCTGATTTTGCTTCTAAACCCGTCCAAACGCTGGCGTAAAAATCGTTGTTTTCATCAAAGGCGATTGCGCCACCCACATGCGGACAACCATCAAAATGCCAATTGAATTCGCCTACAGTTTCTTTACGTTGCCAGTTTTTGCCAAAATCCTTTGAACTCAAAAGCGTCATATCACGCGGATTCATATCACGATATAAAACGTGCAATTCATTATTTTTTGAAACGGCAAGCGTATTTGAGCAGCATGAACAGCTTGAACCATCGAGCTTTTGCGGCGATTGCCACGAAACGCCGCCATCATTTGAACGTGCATAACGCAAACTTTGATAACCATTTTCTTCTGGATCGGCAAGCCAGACGGCGTGAAAATCGCCATTTTTATCCGCAATTAAATCGGCATGTGATTGATCGCCTGAATCATCAGCGGCAGGATTTTTGCCAACTTGCCACGTTTTGCCACCGTCGTGTGAATAAACACTCACCAACGCGCCAAAATTAGGTAATTCGCCTTGTGTTTGCCAAACTGCAACCAAATTTTTTCCATTTGCAGCAAGTTGAATATCGTTGCCCCGCAAGGCAAGGGCAGGGGAGAAAGGTGTTTGAATTTCAACCGCTTGCGTCCAATGTTTGCCGTTGTCTGGTGAATGTAAATACTGTACCGATTGTTTTTTATCCGTTTGATTTTTAAAACCGAAAACGAGTGCGTGCAAGGTTTCGCCATCTTGATAAACATCAAAACTGACTATTTCGGCTAAATTAGCTGCCGTTTTGTAATCCACAACATTTTGCGGCGCACTCGCGCAACTGGTTAAAAATAAAGTGCTGTAAAAAAGTAATTGTTTCATGGTGTTACGTTTCATTATGGTTTGAAAGTGATCACCATAATAACGCATCTAACCATTTCGCTCACTACTCGGCAATGGCTTTATCTAGTGCCTTCAACTTCTTTTCTTTATGCTTTTTCTTCGCAAGATACATACTTTCATCTGCAAGTTTGATTAACATTGCTTCATCCACAAACGATTTTGAACCTGTTTGAGCCACTCCAATACTGAGTGAAATGTTTAATTCGTGCATTCTTCTTTCTAAACTAGCAACATAAATTTCACGCGCCTGCTCTTCTGTGCAATTGATTAACAAAATAAAAAATTCATCGCCGCCGTAGCGAAAACAAAAATCTTCAGGTCTTGCACAACCACTAATGGCATGACCCACGTTTTGCAATATCTCATCACCACGTTGATGCCCTTGCGTGTCATTAACAATTTTAAAATCATTCACGTCAATATAAACCGCTGATATGGGTTCATTTTGATGCTCCGCATCGCGCAACGCTTTTGTTAAAGTGGCTTGCAACAAACGTGTATTTAATAGACCAGTCAAAGGGTCGATTTTCGACAATTCATCGAGTTGTTTCGTTCGCGCTCGTACTTTATCTTCTAAAGCCATCGCGTAACTGTCTGTTTTGTTTTTTGATGTTTCAATTTCTGAAACCAAACTACGGATATAGGTTTCAAACACTAACGTCACATTAAACATAAACAATTTATCAAGCGCGACAATCACTTCTTTGTATCGAATTGGGTCGTTTAACTGTTCTTCGATAACCGTGCTTAGAATTTCCTTTAAGCACAAAACGCCTGACAAATATAATTTCGGTTCAACGCCAATACGTTTATGAACCAAACCAATACGGCAGCGATGATTCACATATCCCAAATCGTACAAGCCATTAAACAAATCTAAAATGTAAAGACGCAATGTACCTTTTAGACGATCTAATGTTCCAGAATCACCAATAATCAACGCAACTTCAGGAATTTGTGTTTGTTGGATATAAAAACAACTCACAATTTCCTCAAGATGATGTTCTACTAATTTTTTACAGCTGATTAGTTGTTTTACATCGTTTTCCGTGAATGAAATGATGGCTTTCCGATTTTCAATTTCAAAATCGGTAATTCGCATTTGTTCAATAAGACTTTTTTCTGTTGGATTTGCCATGATATTTTCCTAGTAAAGTGGAGTTGTAAATTAAAGTTCTAACGGATCCATTTTTCTTTAGCGAGCAGAATTTCAGGTAACGATTGTTCAAACAGTTCAACCAAATTAGGATCGAAATGACTGCCAGCACCTCGTTTTATTTCTGCTATAGCGTCTTCAACTGACCAAGGTTTTTTATAAGGACGTTCCATTGTCAAGGCATCAAACACATCTGCAATGGCAACAATCCTTGCTGATTCTGGAATAGCCGTACCGCTTAAACCTTGTGGATAACCGCTACCATCCCATTTTTCATGATGATTGAGTGCAATTTCGGCTGCCATAATAAAAATAGGCGTTTTAGATTTTTCAAGAATACTTGCGCCAATTTCAGAATGTTTTTTCATAATTTCCCATTCTTCAGGTGTTAATTTACGCGGAGCTTTCAAAATAGCATCAGGAATGCCAATTTTTCCTGTGTCGTGCATTGGTGAGGCAAGCACTAAACGCTCAGTTAAATCTTTTTTCCAGCCAGCCGCTTTAGCAAGTACGCCCGCATAAGCAGACATACGCCAAATATGCTCACCTGTATCGGTATCATTGTAATGCCCCGCTTCGCCGAGCATAAAAATAGCCGCTTCATAACTTTCTTCTAACAATTTCGCTTTGACTAACGATAAATGCGTTTGTACACGTCGTAACAAAATAGGCACAGAAACAGGTTTTGAAATGTAATCCACTGCGCCAACATCAAAACCATACGCCTCATCTTTAACATCGCTCATGGCTGAAACGAAAATAACAGGAATATCTTCAGTGGCGGGATTCTTTTTCAGATGCTGACAGACTTCATAACCATTCATATCAGGCATCATAATATCAAGCAAAATCAAGTCAGGATGATGCGTTTCAACAGCTTGCAGGGCTTTTGTACCATTAGGCGCAAATAACAACTGATAGTAATCTTTGAGAACTTGTCGCATGAACTGCAAATTGTTCGGTTCATCATCGACGATAAGAATTTTTTTCATAGCATAATGGCTAAATCAAATGTTTTAGGATAAGAAAATCGGTTTGTTTAACCGCTTCATCAAAATCGAAATGGTCTAAAGCTAGTCTAATTTTGGCTAATTCGTGATCTTCTAAATAAGTATTTAAATCGAACAAAATAGGTTCGGCAACATCGGGATTTAATTCTTCTAATGTGACATACAAATTACGCAATAGTTGGCTAACGGCATCTTTATCAAACGTTTTACGTTGTATTATTTGAGTCGTTGTTGGTAATTCAAATTCATCAATTGCGCTAACGACATGATTTAAAGAATTTCTTAAAACACCAATTAAATTATCAAAATGTTCTTGATAATCAAGCGTTAATGCTGCTTCAATTTCACCTGCAATGAAGGGGATATTAAGAATGGCAAGATTTGCCGAAACCCCTTTAAGTGCGTGGGTAATATGACGAATTTTCATATCATCATCGCGTTGCGCTGCTATTTTGTCAGCGTCATCAGCACGATCTTTGGCAAAGGATTTGAGTGCTTTAGCGTATGCCTGTGTATTTCCCCACATTTGCAAACCTTTTTTATAATCAATGACCCCCTCAAGCGGACTGAAATCAATGACTGGTGTTGTATGCGTTTTGAGCGGTTCTAGGTGTTGAATTCTTCCTAAGCCTTCAGAAACCGTTTTTTCCATTACAGAAAAAAGTTCTTTGAAATCAATGGGTTTATTGACAACTGCACTCATGCCAGAATTTAAACAGTTATTACGCTCTTCAAATAACACGCTAGCTGTCAACGCTAAAATGGTAATGGGTGGTTTTTTATAAAATTTATCTGCTTCCAAAGCTCTAATTTCGCGTGTTGCACTTAAACCGTCTAATTCGGGCATTTGAATGTCCATCAAAATTAAATCGTAGCCGCCGATTTTAAAGGCTTCAACGGCTTCTCGACCATTTTTCACCCAATGTACATTATGTTTTTGTTGTTCTAAACGCAGTGTTGCAAGTGTTGCATTGGCTTCTACATCTTCGGCAAGCAAAATGTTAAACGAACGCGGGGACATATAATCGTCATCAACAATACTGCTATCTTCAAATAAACAGGCTTTTGTATCGGTTGCAACGGGTAAATTCGCGGTGAAATGAAAAGTAGTTCCTTCACCATAAATGCTATCAACCCAGATTTGTCCCTGCATCGCTTCAACAATTTGTTTTGAAATAGAAGTCCCTAAACCTGTGCCACCAAAACGGCGGGTTGTCGAAGCGTCAGCTTGTGAAAAGGCTTCAAATACACAAGCAACCTGTTCTTGCGTCATCCCAATTCCCGTATCGATAATTGAAAAATGAAGCATATTTGCTTGTTCACCCGCTGCTACAACCAGTTTTACGCTACCTTGTGGAGTAAATTTAATGGCATTGCCCAATAAATTTAAAACTACTTGTCGTAATCTTGTCGGGTCGCCCATCACGCGAACGGGTAACTCCGCGTCATAATCAAAACCCAAAATTAAATCTTTTTCTGCGGCTTTATTTTCAAAGGTACGAATGGAATCGCTCAAGATGTTATAAAGATTGAAACAAACTGATTCGAGTGAAAATTTGCCACTTTCCATTTTTGAAACATCTAGCACATCGTTAATAATGCCCAGCAAAGATTTTGCCGCGCTGTAAATGGTACGAACATTTTTTAACGAATCAGTACTTAAATTCGCATCTTGCAATACGATTTCTGAAAATCCCAAAATGGCATTCATCGGGGTACGAATTTCGTGGCTCATATTGGCAATAAAATTGGCTTTGGTTCTTGCGCCCGCTTCTGCGGCATCTTTTGCTTCGGCAAGTCGTTTTTCATTGCGTTTTTGCTTTGTAATGTCAGAAAGAAAACCCACAAAAATATGTTTGCCAGTAAGCAAAACAGTGTGACCCACAGCTAAATACATGGGAAATTGACTACCATCTTTGCGTTGAGCGGTAACTTCACGCCCAATGCCAATAATTTTTTTTATGCCTGTTGTCATAAAATTACTCAAATAGCCATCATGCTCAGAATAATAGGGTTCAGGCATCAATATCTTGACGTTTTTTCCTGCAACTTCTTCTTTTTTGTAGCCAAACATCAATTCAGCGGCAGGATTGAATTCTTCTATGCGTCCTTGCATATCAATAGTGACAATGCCATTGATAGCCGTTTGAACAATGGCACGAACTTCAGCGGTTTGAATTGCCACTAATTCTTCTAAGTGTTGACTATATTGAATTAACGCCTCTTCATTCATTCGCTGTTCGGTTAAATCCGTCAGGATGCCGACAAATAAACGCTCACTATCAACTTTAATTTCAGAGACCGCTAAATTCACGGGAAATACCCTGCCATCTTTTTTTAAACCTTGCACTTCACGTCCAACTACACCGCCAATCACGCGCGGCTGTCCGCCATTGATATAACGCGACATATAATCATCGTGTTCAGAATGAAAAGGTTCTGGCATTAACACATTGACTTTCAAACCAATCAATTCTTCAGGTTTGTAAAGAAATAATTTCTCCACTGTTGGATTGACAGACGTTATGATGCCATTTGCATCAATAGTGATAATGGTTGTAAAAGCAGTTTCAACAATGGCGCGTATGGTGGCTTCACTGTGTTCTAATTCCTTTTCACGTTCTTCTAATTGTTTTTGTTCGGTTATATCAACTGCTGAACCGACATAGCCACATAATTTATGTGTAGCATCAAAAATAGGTGCGGCTTTATCTAAAATCCATCGCCAACTGCCATCAGCATGGCGTAACCGATATTCAACGGTAATCACATCTTTTGATTTCAAATCAGAATAATGCGTTTCAAAAAGTTGCCTATCATCAGGATGAATGACGTTGTGCCATTCTTTTTGACTGAACGCTTGTTCCAAAGTGAACCCCGTAAAATTCAACCACGTTTGATTAACAAAACTACAATCGCCATTTTCATTGGTCATCCACATCATGGCAGGTGAAACCATAGCCATTAAACGAAAATGTTCTTCTGTAAGCGGGATAGTTTTAGTGTTCACCATGTTCTCCATTGGAATTATTTATATAACCTTCTGAATTCATTAAATTAAAATTCCTCCCAATCATCACCAGCAATGTGCATGGTGGTGAATTTACTGGTTATTTTTGAAACTGACTTAGGCTTATTAGATGCTGTGACTGATGTAGATTTAGGTGTTGCTATCAAATCTGATTTTGAATGATTAGATGCGGTTAATTTGAAATGAGATACCGAAATAGATAAATTGCGGACTTGATCTTCTAAGGCTTCAGCGGCAGCGGCTGATTGTTCAACCAAAGCAGCGTTTTGTTGTGTCACATCATCCATTTGAGAAATAGCTTGATTGACTTGTTCAATACCCAAACTTTGTTCAGCGGATGCCGCGCTAATTTCTGACATCATGGTTGTTACGCCGCGAATGGAAGTGACGATTTCATTCATCGTGTTACCTGCTTGCGTAACTAAACGTGTTCCGCCCGTTACTTTATCAACCGAATCGTTAATAAGATTTTTAATTTCACCTGCTGCGGCAGCGGCACGTTGCGCTAAACTGCGAACCTCACTGGCAACAACAGCAAAACCGCGACCTTGTTCTCCTGCTCTTGCCGCTTCAACTGCTGCGTTTAATGCCAAAATGTTAGTTTGGAAAGCAATACCATCAATGACCGAAATAATGTCACTAATTCTTCGTGACGCATCATTGATTTCATCCATTGTGCGAACAACCTGATTAACCACCAGTACGCCACGTTCCGCAATACCTGTTGCATCAACCGCAAGTTTATTGGCTTGCGTGGCATTATCAGCATTATGTTTTACCGTTGAGGTTAATTCTTCCATGCTTGCCGCTGTTTCTTCTAAACTTGCCGCCTGTTCTTCTGTTCGATGTGATAAATCATTATTCCCAGAGGCAATTTCTTTTGCACCTGTACTGATTGAATCCGTAGATTCTTTAATTTGTTCCACAATTTCAATCAAACTTTGAATTGTCGAATTTGCATCATCTCTGATTTGTCCAAATACGCCTGCAAAATCAGCATCAATTTTTTGTGTCAAATCGCCGCTTGAAATGGCACTTAGGATTTTTACAATTTCACTTAAACTGTCCGAGCAAGTAGAAATTAAATGATTGATGCCTTTGCTTAATACTAAAAAGAACTCTGTTTTATTTGTTTCACAAAGACGCTCAGAAAAATCTCCGCTTGCAATTGCACTGATGACAGCTGAAATTTCTTGTTCAACGGCAACTTCAGCAGTGCGATCTTTCCATTCAGCTACGGAGCCAAGTCGTTGACCTAACTCGTTAATAATTGGACTAGCTTTAACGACCATGTGACGACCACCAACCAAAGCCGTTGCAGTGACAGTTTCTGTTAAATTTGCAAGTATTTGAATTTGATGATCAGGATTTTTATGGAAAGTGTCGATATTGGTTCCCATCAATGTATCCACATTGAAATTCGGCAAATCTTTTTGAATATCGGTTTCTGCTTGTTTCAATAAGTTAATGACCGACTTGTTGAGATAAACAATCTCACGGTTTTGATTGGCAATAATCACGCCTGTTTCAACATTATCTAAACCAATTTTTAAACGTAGTCCTTCATTCAAATTTTTTCGACTTTCTGCAATGTCAAAACCTAATCTAACCGACATTGCTCGCATGGCTTCTGTCATGATGCCGATTTCATTGGTGGAAAAATTATCGATTCTAACCAAATAGTTACCGTTAGAAATCTGAATCAATGCGTCAGTGGCATAACGAAGTGGTCTGGTAATGCTAATTACTAAAAGTCCAAAAAAACCAATAAATAAACTCAAAATTCCGATTAAAACAGCATTCATTTGCATATTGGCATCTGCCAAAATTTGATTTGATGATGTTTTTGTTTCTAAAACATAAGCATCTAGCTCTGTTTGAAGAAGATTTACCAAGTTATCAAAATGTTGGCTTAAATTACGGTCTGTGTCGATGACAGAAGAATGAACTATTGCGTTATCTGTTTGATAATTTTTCGAGATCGCATCAGCATTTGAGATTTTTTGATGTGCCGCTAATAGCGCATCAACTTGTTGCGTTGAATGACCTAGTTGACTTAAAAGCGTTTGTAATTGTGTCAATTTTTCATCTGTTGCCACGTTTTTAAGATTAAACGCATTTTTGAATTTATCTAAATCCGCTACGTTTTCTGTGTTTATTGATGAGATATTTTTCCATTCCTGAATTTGTTCTTTGAAATCCACTTGTGCAGACCGTGCAAGTTCAATCGAATCGGCGCGTGTAGCAATTTGCTCAATGTAGAATTGTGAATCATCATTGATTAACTTAGTTTGTGATTGACCGATTAACACAAACGTAATCAGGGATAAACAGCATAATGCGCCTAATGCTATCAATCTATTTTTGATAGATGTATTGTGAAATTCGCGTAACGTGTTATGAAAAATATCATCTTCTAATAAATTGCCAGCACTCAATTTCCCTTTGAATTTTCCCGCTCGCATTTGTGCGTAAATTTTTTCAATTTTTCTGACGTTATCAAAATTGGGCTTACGGCGCACAGACATATAGCCCACGATTTTGTTATTTTCATAAATGGGCGTGACGTTGGCGCGAACCCAATAAAATCCACCAGATTTAGTTTTATTTTTAACCAAACCGCTCCAAGTAAATTGGTTTTTTATCGTTTTCCATAAATCCGCAAAGGCTTCTTTTGGCATATCAGAATGCCTAAAAATGTTATGCGGTGCGCCAATTAGCTCTGCTTTTGAAAAACCTGTGATTCTGACTAAATCATCATTCACAAATGTAATGATGCCTTTTAAATCAGTTTTCGAAACAATTAAGTCATTTTCGGTTAAAACATATTCTTGATTTTGCATTATTATTTTTAGAATCAAAATTTAAATAAGCAAAATTAGAACAGATTTAATTACACAAAAATTTCAAGTTATTTCATGCTAAATAACGTTTAAATTGACACCAAGTTGGTAGCCTTTTTGGTGATGATTTTTAAGGCTATTTTTGTCCGTAATGCCAATTTCACCCAATTTTTGTCTTAAACGATGAATGCGAACATGCAAGTAGGATTTTGCTGATTCTGAATCTAAATCCTCTCCTGTGACTTCAAGTAATTGCCAATGTTCGAGTTGTTGATTCTTTGCTCGTGCAAGCGTTTGTAAAATAATTGCTTCAGTTCGATTGATACTAATTTCTAACGCATTAAAACGTAAAACAAGGCGTGAACTATCTAAAATTAGATTATCTGTTAAAAATGCCGTTTTTTCCGCTTGAATACGCCTTGATAAAGCAGTAATCGCCGCCGTTAATTCTGAAAACGAAACAGGTTTTGTCAGATAAATATCCGCGCCACTTTCATAACCTAAAACCTTATCCGCCTCACGACCGCGTGCAGTTAACATGATAATGCCAATCAATGGATTTGATTTACGAATCCGCTTTGTGAGGCTAATACCGTCTTCTTCTGGTAAATTCAAATCGATGATAAATAGGTCTGTTGCTCTACCAATTGCAACATCATCTAATTCTTCTGCACACGACAAACCAATCGCCAGATAGCCTAGTTTTTCTATCGTTTTCACAATCGTCATTCTTAACGGCGCATAGTCTTCTATCACAACGATGTTCATAAGTGTAAATGATGGATTGATGAATTACGGGTTGGTTGGTTGGTTGGTTGGTTGGTTGGTTGGTTGGTTGGTTGGTTGGTTGGTTGGTTAAAAATGGTAGCCGCAGGTTAAAGCAAACACAATCGTTATCGTGCAAATAAATAATTTCTCCTCCTAATAAAATTGTCATCGACTTGACCAAATATAAACCTAATCCTGAACCAGTTTTGTGATGCGCGGCTTTATTTCGATAATACTTTTGAAACACTTTAGATTCATCGGGAAAGCCCGCTATTCCAATTTTATTTTTCACTGTGATTGAAAAATGCGCGGATTCTTTTTGCACGTCAACGTTGATAAGACTATCAGGCGGACTATATTTAAGAGCGTTCTCAATCAAATTAGAGAGAATGGAATAAAGTAGTTGTCCGTCAGTTTCAATAATCCATGACGGGTCTACGTTTATTAGCAAACGATTTCGTGAATTTATGTTTTGTATAATTTTTTGAAATTTATCAAACAAATTCTGTTTTTCAAGGCAGATGATAACCATTTGATCATTTAATTTTTCAGATTCCAAACAACGCTGAATAAGTGCATGTATATCTTGAATTGCGCTGTTAGCAAGTCGAATAACTTCATCCGATTCTGAAATAAAACCGAGTGCTAAATGTATTGTTGCTAGTGGATTTCTTAATTCATGAGCCAGCATTGCCATAAATTGACTTTGTTCAATGCGATGCGAACGCTCTTTTTCCCAAAGCATTTGTAACATTTCCTCCTTTGCCTCAATCTTTTTTGCAGTCCAAAAAATGAGACTGCCCAAAACAAAAATCACTGTGCTGGTAAATAATGACAGTCCAAATTCCAGATTAAATAAGCCCGCTTGTTGTCCTTTTAATCGTAACCAGCTTATGAATGGAATAAAAATTAACGTAGCAAAAAATAATCGGCGAACAAGGCTTCCTGTTGTATTAGCAATCATATATTGCAAAAAATTGGATTCTATTTGTGAAAGCAACAAGCCAATGCCCAAAATAAGAAAACAAAAAGCAGTATGTGCGGCTATTGAAAATAATTGCGTTTGAACGTATTCAACTTCACCAAATAAATAATTCAAACTGACAATGTAAGAAATGATGAGTGGTACAAAGGTCAAGTTTTGAGAAAAACGGTGAGTATTAAAAATGGTTAAGAAAGCTATTCCATAGCAACAAAAATTAAATGCGGTAATAAATGACATTCTCCCTGCAAAATCGATATGTAAATTACTTGCGGTAACATATTCAACAATGACTAGAAAACCGCATAAAAAAACAATCAAACTTGAAAAATAAAAAACCTGTTTTTTAACAACCGTTTTTGTATGGAGTAAAAATAACGACAAGCCTGAAAATAAAAAACCAATTGCCGTTTGAATTTTCATTGAAGCCCAATCAGGGCTAATAGACTTTAAAGCGTCAACGTCAAAGTACCAGCCAATTAGAACGACTAAAGCAATGCTAAAAATAGTTATGGAAATAACAAATTCACATTTTTTAAAAAATGCTAGCTGCAAATCATCAAATTCTGTTGTGTCATCATTTTCAATCTTCATGATGAAATTACTACTTTGTGACCGTGACTTCAAAACCTAATGCGCGAATTTCTTTAGCAAAATTTTCCATTATTTCCAGTGACATGGCTTTTAAATCTAACGCTTCTGGCTGATTTGAAGGTCGCGCTAAGGTGTAAATCGTGACGTTTTGAATGTTTGTTGCGGCGTGAATTTGCTTTAAAAAATCTAAAAAACCTGCGCGTTCTGTTTCTAAAAGTCCTTGATTTTGATAATCCATTAACGCAATTTGAATTTTGGTTTCACACAACTGCGAGGCAAGCGTTAAATTTTTTAGCACAGATTCATTTGTTTGTTTGGAATTGTTAATTAAATTTCTGCCTGCTTGCGTTGCACTGTCAAGTTTAAACCAAATTTCTCCACCAAAATGATGCAAATTTTTCAAACCTGCTTGTACTTGTGAACGGTGAATTAAACTGCCGTTGGTAATTAACACAAAATGACTGTTAGGAAAAACACCGAGTTCTGTTGCAATGTTGCCAATCAATTCAACGGCAACATCAAAATTCGTCAAACTGGTCGGTTCACCATTTCCCGCAATCGCAATATCTTTAATGACGCGCTGATTTTCAGGAACTTCCATGCGCTGATAAAAATCTCCTTGTAAAACATCGTGTAAAAACAAACGTAATTCTTTTTCGAGTAACGCTAAATCAATTTCAGGCGCACTGCCCAGTTTTAAATCAGGCACTTGGCAATAAATACATCGCCAATTACAAGCATTATTTGTGTTGAAATTGATACCAATTGACAAACCACCCGCGCGGCGTGAAATGACGGGGTAAACATAGGTTAAACCTGTGACGTTGCGTTGATGATTGGTAACGGTGAGTTTTGACATGGATATTGAATTGTTTGAAGAAACGAAATTTTTTAAGTATAGCACGCAAAAAGTCACTATTTTTTTGTGTGTTATACTTTCTCAAGGCGCAACAGCATTGGTTGTGTTTAAAAAAATAATTATAAAAAATTTAAAAAATAACGAGGAAAAATACCATGTGTTGGAGTGGTGAAGCATCAGGCGTGCTTGCAACGGTTGGGTTAGGCACAGCTTATTACATTGCCAAAAAAGGCGAATCAAAAGAACTTTGGATTCCATTAACTTATTTTGCGTTGATGGAACTTTTACAGGCGGTCACTTACATTTACATTGATTTATGTGACAACCCGAATAATCAGATACTTACTCTGCTGGGATATTTACACGTTGCGTTTCAACCGTTTTTTGCCAACATGGTGGCAATGTATTTCATTCCCGAAAGTGTCAAACTCAAAATCCGAACTACGGTTTATACATTATGTGCAATCGGGTCAATTTTCATTTTAATCAAAATGTATCCGTTTGCGTGGGCGGGAAATTGCGTGATTGGTACAGAAGGTTTTTGTGGCGTGCATGTTTGTTCGGTTTCTGGTGCGTGGCATATCGCCTGGCAAATGCCGCTGAACGGTTTGCTTTCACATCCTGTTGAATGGTTATTTAATTTCGATTGGGGCTTGCACGTTTTGGCATATATTTTGGTAGCGTTTGTTTTGCCAACGCTTTACGGTTCGTGGAAGTTTGTGTTGTTTCATTACTTTATGGGACCTTGGATTTCGGACATCACAACCGATGATCCCAATGAATACGCGGCGGTTTGGTGTTTATTTTCTATCGCACTTTGCGTATCGGTTATTAAATCGCCAGTGCGAAAGTATTTGCACGTTAAAAATTGGTTGTTTTACAAAAAACACATTGGCGATTCACTCTAAACGGCGGTAAAAATCTGTCTCATCATTGTGGTATTGCGGGCAGACACATTATTAGCAAGTTAGAAATTTCTGAAAAAAGGCGAGAAAAATCTCGCCTTTTTATTGACGTAAATTATTTTACTCGGATATAACAACCACCTGCGACAGCCTGCACATAACCTTGAATTTCAAGCATCAGTAATTGCGCGGTAATCGTATCGACCGATTGTTTTGCCGTTTCGACTAAATCATCAATCGAAGTCGGGTTAAACATCACCAAATCTAGCAATTTTTGCTGATGGGTATCGAGTAAAACCGTTTCGGGTTCAGCTTGTAGCGCACTAATGCGCGGTTTAAATTGGCTTAATTCTTCAATAATATCTTGCGGCGATTCTACGAGTTTCGCGCCTTCTTTAATCATTGCATTGCAACCGCGTGAAAGTGGGCTATAAATTGAACCTGGAATTGCAAACACTTCGCGGTTTTGTTCTAAAGCCATTCGGGCTGTGATTAACGAGCCGCTTTTTTGCGCCGCTTCTACAACGAGCAATCCCTGACACAGCCCACTAATAATTCGATTCCGACGTGGAAAATTCGCGCCTTTTGCCGTCGTTCCAGGCGGTAATTCAGAAACCATCGCACCTGTATTGACAATTTCTAATGCTAAATCTTTGTTGCTTGAGGGATAAACGCGGTCAAGTCCTGTTCCTGCTACAGCAATGGTGTAACCTTGTGCGCTTAACGCGCCTTGATGTGCAGTTGCATCGATGCCTAACGCTAAACCGCTAGTAATTGCAAAACCATATTTGCTTAGTTCAAAGGCAAAATCAAACGCTGTTTTATTTCCTAGCGCAGATGGATTACGACTGCCAACAATCGCAATTTGTGGGTACGCTAGAATTTGCGCTTTGCCTCGAATAAAAAGCAGCGGCGGCGGGTCATAAATTTCTTTGAGTGCGTCGGGATACAGCGGATGGGTGATTTTTAAAACGTCATTATTGGGTTGTGCAAGCCATTGCAAATCGTAATCAACTTGCGACCAATCGAAATTTAAAATCGCTTCGACTAGATTTTTTTTAATCTCCCAATCGAGTAATTCTTGTTCGGTTGCGTTGAAAATTTCTTCGGGTGAATGTTCTTCGATTAAATTTGCAAATGTTTTGCAACCAATACCTTCAATTCTCAGCAACGCTAACCAGTATTTAATGTCTTCATCTTCGCAATTTAAGGTTTTCATGTGTTTTTTGGAAAAGTCAAAAATGGCGTGATTTTGCCTGCTACCTTTTTGAACTGCAACGATTACTAATTTTACCGCGCTTTTTGTTACGCTTTGAGAAGAAAAATGATTAAATGACGCTCCCATTTTTCCACCTTAACTTGATAATTTTATGTCTCGACTCTTTCAAAATATCGGCATTATCGGTAAACCCAGTGACGTGGAAATTTTCGACACTATTAGGCGCGTTTGTGCGTATTTGATTGGCGAAAATTATCGCGTCTTTATCGCTGAAAATAGTGCGGTATTTGTAGAAAATTTAGCGGTTGTGGTTTGTGATATTACGCAATTGGGTGAGCGTTGTGATGTCGTTATCGCATTAGGCGGCGATGGTACATTTTTAGCTGCTGCGCGTGCGATTGTGAAACATAACGTGCCGTTAATTGGCGTGAATTTAGGACGGTTAGGATTTTTGGTTGATATTTCGCCCCGTGCATTGCCTGAAACATTAGCGCAAATGCTTGAAGGCAATTTTTCGCAAGAAGAGCGTTATTTATTACGCGCTAAAATTGTTCGCGCAGACAAAGTCATTCACGAAGAAACCGCTGTTAATGAAGTTGCTATTCACCGCTGGATTACGCCGAGCATGATTGAAATTATTACTAAAATTGACGGTGTGTTTTTAAATTCACAACGATCCGATGGGTTAATTATTGCAACGCCCACAGGTTCAACAGCTTATTCACTTTCAGCAGGCGGGCCTATTTTATATCCGTCATTGCCAGCCCTCGTTTTAGTTCCGCTCAATCCGCATACACTTTCAAATCGTCCGATTGTGATTCATGACAACGTCGAAATTGAAATCAGTTTTTGTCAAAATAAACAGCAAATTAACGCGCTGGTAACGTGCGATCACATTGAAATTCCTGATGTGTTAATTAGCGATAAAGTGCTAATCAAAAAAGAGCCGCAACCAATTCGAATTTTGCACCCACGCGGACACAATTTTTTTGAAATCTTGCGAAATAAATTAAATTGGAGTCATTGAAATTGCTCACGATTTAATGCCAGCCATTGAATCGCCAAAATTGGAATTGCCGAATCAATTTCGTTTTTAAGCACCATTTCATAAGCAACCGAAAATGGCACAGCACGCACAAAAATATCTTCGTGTTCATGCGCTACGCCATGAATACCGCCGACATTTTCGCTGTTTATCAAACCACAAAATAAGGTAATTTGCTCTGATGAACCACCTGGTGACAAATAAAAACGGTTAATTTTTATCAAATCCAAAATTTTACAACCCGCTTCTTCGACCGCTTCGCGCCGTGCAACTTCTTCTGGTTGTTCATTTTCTTCGGTAATCCCCGCCACAATTTCAATTAACCAAGGCGTGTTAATCGGATTTTCGACCGCACCAACGCGAAACTGTTCAACTAAAACGACTTCGTCGCGTTTCGGGTCATATAAAACTACTGCAACACAATTGCCACGCTCGAATAATTCGCGCTGTATTTCACTGCTCCAACCGCCAGCAAATAATTCATGTTGCAGCTGATATTTTTTCATGCAAAAAAATCCGCTGTAGAGTGTTTGTTTGTTTAGAATTTTCACGCTTTTTTTCATGCTACAATCCGCGTCATTTAAGGGTTTAAAAGGATAAAATCATGGCAAACAATAGACCACTCTCTCCACATTTACAAATTTACAAATTACCTCTCACAGGGTTAATTTCAATCACGCATCGCATCACAGGCATATTTTTAACGCTCGGTTTAATCAGTGTGCTTTGGTTAATTTCACAAGTTAAAAGTGGAATGCTCGATTATTTAGCCATGCAAACACTGTTACAAACTTTGCCAGCGCGTTTGTTATTAGTGGGGTTTATTTTCGCGCTGATGTTTCATTTGTGTCATGGGTTACGGCATTTATTGTGGGATTTTGGTCACAGTTTTGCACGCGAAAATCTAACCCGTTACGCACAAATTGAACTCGGTTTAACTTTAATTTTGACGGCAATCACTTTGGCGGTGCTTTTATGAAATCGGCAACAAAGCATTGGACTTTACAGCGTCTTAGCGCGTTAGCGTTAATTCCGCTCACTTATTGGTTGCTGGCATTTTTGCACGCTTGCTTGCAAGGCAATTTTTTTGAAACTTCGCAATGGTTAAACGCACCGCTCAATAAAAGCGCGTTACTACTTTGGCTGTTGATTACTTGTTATCACGCGGCATTCGGTTTGCAAGTGGTTGTAGAGGATTATGTTTCTAATTTGAATAAACGAAAAATGGCTATTTGGTCAGTTTATACCCTGTTTAGCGGCGTTACCACAATCGCAATTATAATTTTGTTTTAAATGTAGCGTGCTAATGGCTTAAATTTTGCTCAATAACGAAAAACGCTAAACAACAAAAATAAGCTCCAAATTTAAAAAGAGCGAAATTTTTTAACAGGCGATACGAATAAACAATTGTTAGGGGTATGAAAAGAATGTTTAAAAATATGAAGTTAGCTACAAAACTCGTCAGTAGTTTTTTAATTGTTGCCTTGATTAGTTTGATAATTGGCGTTATTGGGGTTGTAAATATGGCAAAACTCGATGGTTTTGTTGATAGGTTATATCAGCAAGATTTGCTTGGTATATCGTACATTGAAGAATCTAAAATTGCGCGTGTCATGGCAGCGCGTAATTGGCGTTCCGCTTTTGTTTCAGATAGTCTGGAACATAAAAAGAAAAAGGGCAAAGATGTCGAGCAAGACATTGCGAGCTTTGAAGATTATTTTAATAAGGCAAAGCCATTATTTCGTAGCGAGGAAGCAAAAAAGATATTTGTTGAAATTGATGCGGATATTCCAGAATGGAAACGTTCAACATTAGAGCTTACCCGTATGATTGTTGACAATAATTTATCAGTACGCACACCTGAATTTGATGCAGTCTTAACAAAACAAGCTATTCCAGGGCAAAGAATTGATGACAAAATCAGTCAGTTAGTCAATATAAAAAAAACTGGTGCGGCTGAAACTGCACAATTATCTAGTGATGTTTATCACACTAATTTGTATATTTTAATTGGTATTATCACACTTGGTTTTGTTGTCAGTGTGGTTATTGCACTGATGTTTTCACGTTGGGTGATGCGCCAATTAGGCGGAGAAATCAGTGATGCAGTAAAACACGTTAGTCAAATTTCTGACGGAAATTTTTCTAGCTCAATTCAATTACAACCGCGTGATAGCAGTAGTTTGCTTTATGCGTTGAAAAATTTACAAGACACAATAAATGGTTTTGTTTCAGAGCAACGTTTGATTTCTGAAAAACACGCGCAAGGTTTTATTAGTCATAAAATAGACGCAAGCAAATTTAGAAATACTTACGCGCAAATGGTGAATGATATTAACAAATTAGTGCAATCACACATTGATGTAAAAATGCACGTTGTTGACGTTGTTTCTCAATATGCAAAAGGGGATTTCTCACGCGATATTGATAATTTGCCACAAGAAAAAGCTAAAATTACCCAAGCTGTTAATGAGGTAAAAAAATCATTACTGGGTATTAGTAAAGAAATTGAAACACTTTCAGCATCTGGCGCGAAAGGTGACTTTTCAAAACGTGCCAATGTGAATAACTTTGCATTTATGTTCAAAGATATGTTGTCACATTTAAATGATTTAATGGCAACCAGTGAAGAAGTCTTTGGCGATGTGTTAAAAATTTCTAATGCGCTTGCTCAAGGTGATTTAACGCAAAAAATTACAACTGAATATCCTGCGGGAACATTTAACGATGCCAAAAATGCCTTGAACGGTACAGCTGAAAATTTAAAAGCCTTACTACTTGAAGTTAAAGATTCAACTGACACCATTAGTACCGCCTCACAAGAAATTGCCGAAGGTAATAATGATTTATCGCAACGAACCGAACGCCAAGCCGCGAGTTTGGAAGAAACAGCGGCGAGTATGCAAGAACTCACTTCAACCGTTCAAGCTAACAGCGATAACGCAAGAGCGGCTAATGAAATGGCACTATCTTCATCAGATATTGCGTTAAAAGGCGTGAATGTCGTGAATCAAGTAGTTGCCACAATGGAAGATATTAACGAAGCGTCTCGTAAAATTGTGGACATTATTACCGTCATCGATGGCATTGCATTTCAGACGAACATTTTGGCATTAAACGCCGCAGTGGAGGCGGCAAGAGCAGGTGAGCAAGGTCGAGGTTTTGCCGTCGTGGCCAGTGAAGTTCGCAGCCTTGCACAACGCGCGGCGGGGGCTGCGGGAGAAATTAAAGGTTTAATCAGCGATTCTGTTGATAAAGTCGAAGATGGTACAAATCTCGTTGCCAAAGCGGGTAAAACAATGGAAGAAATCGTCAGCTCAATTCAAGGTGTTACGACGATGATTACGCATATTACTTCCGCTTCGCATGAACAAACGGCGGGAATTCAACAGGTCAATCATGCCATTCGTGAAATGGATGATGTGACGCAACAAAACGCAGCATTAGTTGAAGAAGCCGCTGCGGCTGCTGAATCCCTTGAAGAACAAGCACGAAAGTTATCTGTGACAATGGCAAATTTTAAAATCGATGGCATTAAAAATGTTGCGCTTGTTGCACCGATGAAAACTTACACACCACCTGCGGAAAAATCTGCACCTGTTGTGAAAAAAGTTGCTGCACCTGTGATTGAAGAACCGATTGAAATTACAGAAAAAATTGACATTGATTTAGATGGGGCGTTGAAAAAGCACGCCGATTGGAAAATGAAACTTCGCACCGCGATTAGCCAACGTGAAAAACTCGATGCGGAAACTATTTCAAAAGATAATTGCTGTGATTTTGGTAAATGGTTACACAGCGAAGATACGCATCCACAAATTGCTCATTTGCAAAGTTATCATGATTGCGTTGAGCGACATGCCGATTTTCACCAGGTTGCAGGTACGATTGCCCATTTAATTAACGCTAAAAAATATGAAGATGCAGACAGAATGCTCAATGATGGCAACGGTGATTTTATTAAAAATTCCAGCGCAGTCGGTGCAGCAATTATGCGTTTGAAAAAAGATACTGTACCTAAACCCAAACCTGTTGCAAAAAAAGCGGTTGAAGTTGCGCCTGCTGCGCTGTCAGATGAATGGGAAGAGTTTTAAATCGTGAGTGAAAAAATTACTGCTATTTATCCTGGCACTTTTGACCCAATCACTAACGGACATTTAGATTTAGTCGCGCGTGCCGCGCAACTTTATGACGAAGTTTTAATTGCGGTTGCGACGAATATAACCAAAACGCCGCTTTTTTCGCTTGATGAGCGTGTCGAATTAGCCAAATCCGTGACCGCAGAATTTAAGAATGTGCGCGTGATGGGTTTTGATAATTTGCTGGTTGATTGTGCAAGGCAACATGGCGCACGAGTGATTTTACGCGGTTTGCGAGCGGTTTCTGATTTTGAATATGAATTTCAATTAGCTGGCATGAATCGACGACTTGCGCCTGAACTTGAAACCGTTTTTTTAACGCCCGCTGAACAATATGAATTTATTTCTTCAAGTATGATTAGAGAAATTGCTCGTTTAAAAGGCGATGTATCGTGTTTTGTCTCAGAACGAGTGCATCAACAATTGATTGAAAAATTTGCGAGGTTAGAAAATGGCATTAGCAATTGACCGTGAAGAATGCGTGATTTGTGCTGCATGTGAGCCGATTTGCCCGAATCAGGCAATCAGCCGTGAAGACAATACTTATGTGATTGACCCGAAATTATGTACCGAATGCGAAGGTTTTTTTAATTCGCCGCAATGTATGGAAGTTTGCCCAGTCGATTGCATTCATCCCGCAAAACCAACGCCACCCGTGCCAACGGTCAAACGCGCAAAACTTTATCAACAAGTGGTGAAATTATTTAATCGCCCTGATGACAATTCTTACTAAAAATATATGAAACAAGAGGTTATAAAAATAAAATGGCTTTAATTATTGGTAACGAATGTATTAACTGTGATGTCTGTGAACCTGAATGCCCGAATGGTGCAATTTCGCAAGGCGAAGATATTTATGTGATTGACCCGAATTTATGCACGGAATGTGTCGGGCATCATAATGAGCCGCAATGTATTGAAGTCTGCCCCGTTGATTGCATCAGCAAAGATGCCGCACACGTTGAAGATAAAGATTCGCTTTATGAAAAATATCTAAAATTGTCGCGTTAATAGTCAAAAACAGCGCGTTCAAAACGCATGACTTTTAAGCCGATTTCAGAGTTTCACAATCGCACGATTGACAAATTAGTGATGCAAGCTCAGCAACAACAAGATTTGCTTTCACTGGTTAAAGATGTGTTGCCTGAAGAATTAGCCGCGCAAACGTTGCATTGTGTCATTCACGGCAGCACGTTATTTGTTTATACCAGCGCGGCGGTTTGGGCATCAAAGTTACGTTTTTATCAAAATACGATTTTAAAAAATGTTTCGCTGCATGTTCAAACCGCGCTCGTGCAAGTCAAAATTCGTTTGCTGTAAATTCATTAAAAAAAACCTAATTTGCGTGTTTTTTTCTTTTGTTGCACGCGCATGGGTAATGGAAAAGCCACTTTCACTTTTAAGCCGCCCAATTGTTCGGAAGCTCCAAGCGATAATTCCGCATTGTGAATCCCTGCGATACGCTGAACAATGGAAAATCCCAGTCCCGTTCCTTGTGCGGCATGTGCGGTTTCAACACAACGATGAAAACGTTTGAGCGAATTTTCATATTCTTCAGGCGCAATGCCAGGTCCTGAATCTTCCACACAAAAAATTAACTGTGTTTGCGTCCCCATTAAACTGACTTTGATTTCACCGCGTTGAGGCGTGTATTTAATGGCGTTGTCGATAACGTTACGAATCAAAATATCAATCAGCAACGTATTCGCCATAACTGGCACCACATTTTCATCGGTGAATTCAAGGCGAATGCGTTTTTTATAAGCCTCTGCATCAAGTTCGGTAATGATTTGCACGACTTCTTTTTCAATATGCGTTGGCGTTTTGGCTAAGTATTCGGTGTTGGAATCAATGCGTGAAAAGGTTAGTAATTGCTGAACCAAATACGTCATGCGATAAACCGCTTGCTCAATGCGTGTTAAAGCCTGATTCCGCACGGTTTCATCAGACGTTCGCAGCGCAACTTGCGCCTGTGTTAACAGTCCAGCCAGAGGTGTGCGTAATTCATGCGCGGCATCGGCGGTAAATTGACGCTCGTGTTCAAAGGCTTGTTCGAGTTGCACAAATAGCGTATTGATTTCGTGAACAATTGGCACAATTTCATTGGGCAAAGCGCGTGTTGAGAGCGGTTTTAAATAACTCGCTTCACGCCTCGAAAGCGCGATTTCTAAACGATTTAGGGGTGACAAAGCTCTGCCGACAATGAACCAAATCACTAATCCTAAAATTGGCATTCCAATTAAAAATTGCATCACGAGCTGATTGGAAATTTCGTCGGTTAGTTCAGCGCGAATTTCTTCTTTTTGTCCAACGTGAATAATGTATTCGCCATTCGTGCTAGCAATACTGAAAACGTGCCACAAATGTCCATCAATATCGGTTTCGCTAAAACCATGATCGACTTGTGAAAGCGCGAATAGTGGCGCACTGTCTGAATGCAACACTACGCCGTTTGTTTTTGACCAAAGTTGAAAGGCTATTTTGCGTTCGTATTTGTGACCGAGTGAACTTTCTTTAAGTAAATCATCAAACACGCCCCAAAGTTGATCATCGATATTTTTTTCTTCAAAACTATGCAGTAAAACATTCGGTTGCGTGTCAGATTTCAAAACGTTTTGATCGTCTGCGAGTAATTGAAAAGCAGGATTTTTGCGGCGTTTGCGTCCTTCAGGAATATGCAGATTTTGGTCTATTTGCATTTGCACCCAATGCGTTGACAGTGAGCCTTCTCGCAGTAAATTTTCAATAAAACTGTGCAAAACTTTTGCTGATTGCGCCAACTCCGCGTCAAATAAACTCGCCACTTCATCACGGGTAACTTTATAAGTTAAAAATGCCGTCACGCCCCAAATACACATTGATGCTGAAAGCAAACTCCACAACAGCAAACGCTGTAAAGAATAATTCATCAAATAAAGACGGGTTAGCGGTTGCATAATTTTTTGAAATATCTTCGTCACAGGCTTGTCACACGGTTTAAATAAACTTAGATTATCGCGCATCTTACTTGAAATTTATGACCTTAATTCTACAAAAATCCGCCATGACAACGACCAGCGAAGAAATCAATCTACAAAAACCAGAACTTTATATTAACCGTGAACTGAGTTTGCTTGAATTTAACAAGCGCGTTTTAGCGCAAGCCAAAGATGAAACTGTGCCGCTACTTGAACGACTGAATTATTTGTGTATTTCTTGTTCAAATTTGGACGAATTTTTTGAAGTGCGCGTTGCTAGCGTGATTGAAATGGTAGCGATGGATCCTGATACGCGCAGTATTGATGGTTACACGCCAAGAGAGCAACTTGAATTGATTACCGCGCAAGCGCGATTGCTTATTGATGATCAATACGCCACGCTCAATAACATTTTGCTCCCAGAACTGAAAAAAGAAGGCATTCATTTTGTACGCCGTCACGAATGGACAGACGCGCAACGAAAATGGCTAGAGGTTTTTTTCAACGAAGAAATTTTGCCACTTTTAACGCCTGTCGGTTTAGATTCGGCGCATCCTTTTCCGCGTATTTTAAATAAAAGTTTAAATTTTATTATTTCGCTTACGGGTAAAGATGCTTTTGGACGAAACAGCGGACGGGCAGTTTTGCAAGCGCCACGCTCATTGCCGCGAATTATCAAGTTGCCGAGTCAAGAAACTGGCAGTGATGAAAATGATTTTGTGTTTTTATCGTCAATTATTCACGCTTTCATTGACCAACTTTTTCATGGGATGAATGTCAAAGGTTGTTATCAATTTCGCGTGACACGCAACAGTGATTTTTTTGTTGATGATGACGCGATTGATGATTTACTGCTGGCAGTCGAAGGTGAACTCGCAATGCGAAATTATGGGGACGAAGTGCGCCTAGAAATTGACGCAAATTGCCCAGAAGAAACAGTTGCCTTTTTATTGGCGCGTTTTGGCATGACACGCGAGCGTTTATTTTTGGTTCAGGGTCCTGTGAATTTAAGCCGTCTGCAAGAAATCAACGTGCTAATTTTGGACAGACCTGATTTAAAGTTTGTGCCGTTTAAGCCCGTTGTGCCTGCGAACTTAACACGGCAAAAAGATATTTTCGCGACAATTCGTAAAAACGACATTTTGCTTCATCAACCGTTTGAATCGTTTAATCCTGTGATTGATTTTTTACGGCAAGCTGCGGTCGATCCTGACGTTTTGGCAATCAAACAAACGCTTTATCGCACAGGTTCCGATTCACCGATTGTGGGCGCGTTAGTTAAAGCGGCTCGCAATGGTAAAGTTGTCACGGTGGTGATTGAATTGCGGGCGCGTTTTGATGAAAAAGCGAATATCGATTTAGCGTCAAAATTGCAAGAAGCGGCGGTGCATGTGGTTTATGGTGTCGTTGGTTATAAAACGCACGCAAAAATGTGTTTAGTCGTGCGTCGTGAAGGGAAAGAATTGAGAAATTACATCCATTTAGGAACAGGGAATTATCACCCTAAAACTGCATTTTTCTATACGGATTACGGTTTATTTTCTAGTGATAAAGAACTCGGTGACGATGTGCGGCGTGTATTTACGCAACTGACCAGTTTAGGCAAAGTCACGAAACTCAATAAATTATTGCAATCACCTTTCACTTTGCATAGCGGCATCATGGACAAAATTGAACGTGAAATTCGTCATGCTAAAACTGGTAAGCCTGCAAAAATCATTATTCAAGTTAATGCAATTGTTGAGCCGCAAGCTATTCAAGCTCTTTATCGTGCCTCACAGGCAGGTGTGAAAGTACAACTCATTGTGCGTGGCATGTGTTGTTTGCGACCTGGCATCGAAGGCGTTTCTGAAAATATCGAAGTGCGTGCAATTGTGGGTAGATTTTTAGAACATTCGCGGATTTATGCTTTTGAAAATGAGGGCAATCAAGAAGTTTATGCGTCGAGTGCAGATTTAATGAATCGCAATATGTTCAAACGAGTTGAAGTTTGTTTTCCTGTTGAAAACAAAAAACTCGCGCAACGTATTTTGCGAAATTTGGAATGGTATTTAAGCGATAATTCACAAGCGTGGCTACTGCAAGCCGATGGCAGTTATATTCGCACACCGCGTGAACCAGAAGAGCCAATTATTCAAGCGCAAACGATGTTGCTACTCGATGCCCAATCTACAATCAATTAAAATGCCTAAAATTTTCGTTCGATAAAAAATCGATAACATTTTAGGTTCAATTTTATGAACTACATTGCAATTCAAATGCTCATGGGCGACAAAGGAAAATACATCGGTATTGTGATGGGACTGACTTTTGCCTCGCTCATTATGACGCAACAACCCGCTATTTTTATGGGATTGATGGCGCGGTCTTACAGTTTTTTAACAGATGTCGGCTTACCCGATATTTGGGTGATGGATAATAAAGTGCAGTTCATTGATGATATTAAACCCTTGCAAGACACCGAGCTTTATCGTGTGCGCGGGGTTTCGGGTGTGGAATGGGCAATGCCGATGTATAAAGGAATGTTAAAAGCGCGACTTGCCGATGGTACTTTTCAAAATTGCAATGTGATTGGTTTAGACGATACGACGCTTATCGGCGCACCCGCGACTTTATTGGAAGGCTCATTAGCGGATTTGCGTCGCAGTGATTCTGTCATTATTGATATTGATGGCGCGACTGAAAAATTAGCAAAACCGTCAACAATGAAAGGTGGAAAAAAAATGCCTTTAAAAGTTGGGGACACGTTAGAACTTAACGATAAACGCGCCATTATTGTGGGTATTGCAAAAGTGACGCGCACTTTTCAATCACAACCTGTTGTTTATACAACATATTCTCGTGCAAAAACTTACGCGCCGCGTGAGCGAAAATTACTCTCTTTTGTTTTAGTCAAAGCCAAGCAAGGACAAAATCTCAAAGAATTAACGCAGCGCATTCAAGCTAAAACAGGACTTTCCGCTTATACCACGCAAGAGTTTATGGATTTAACCTTCACTTATTTCATGAAAAACACGGGGATTCCTATTAACTTTGGGATTTCTGTGACCTTAGGTTTTATCGTTGGCGCGGCGATTGCTGGGCAAACTTTTTACAATTTTACCCTCGAAAATATTCGCCAATTCGGTGTACTTAAAGCAATGGGAACAAGCAATTGGACATTATTAAGAATGATTTTATTGCAAGCCTTGTTGGTGGGCAGTATTGGTTATGGAATGGGCGTAGGGTTGACGGCTTTATTTGGTTATTTAATGCGCCATTCAATTTTAGCGTTTAAATTTCCGTGGCAATTGTTGTTATTTAGCGGTTTAGGTGTAGGTTTTATTTGTATGCTAGCCGCGCTAATCAGTATTTTAAAAGTGATTCGTTTAGAACCTGCCATTGTTTTTAAAGGTTAACGTGAATACAGCGGTTCGTTGTGAAAATTTAACAAAAATTTACGACACAGGTGAGCAAACTGTCACCGCGTTAAATGGCGTTAATTTAAACATCAAATTAGGCGAATTGATGATGCTGGTCGGACCTTCGGGCTGTGGCAAAACAACATTGATTTCAGTGATTGCTGGCATTTTGGATCAATCTTCTGGGCTATGTGAATTGTTTGGCGAAAATCTTCTGACAATGAAAAGTAAAGAAAAATTACGTTTTCGTGCTGAAAAAATTGGTTTCGTGTTTCAAGCCTTCAATTTACTACCTGCTTTAAATGCAGCTGAAAATGTTGCCGTGCCGTTAATTATCAACGGGACAAAACGTAGTTTAGCCATACGCAAAGCGATTGAAATTTTAGAGCGTGTTGGACTGGGGGAACGTTGGAATTCTTATCCTTCGCAACTTTCAGGCGGTCAACAACAACGTGTCGCGATTGCTAGAGCATTGGTGCATAGTCCTAATTTAATTGTATGTGATGAACCTACTAGCGCGTTAGATCACCGAAGTGGACATAACGTCATGAATTTACTTAAAGAAGTGGCAATTGATAAAAATCGAGCATTAGTTATTGTCACGCATGATGCACGGATTTTTGAATTTGCAGACCGCATTGCAGAAATGGATGATGGTCATATTATTGATGTTCGTTGAACGGTGTTTCTCGATAGATAATAATGATATTTAAATTGACTAAATATTTTTCATTTTTAAATGTAATCAAAATTTTGCCATGTTAAAATTCATTAGCGATACCGATTTATTCAATCATGCCCAAGAAACTGTCCAAAAATACAGATTTTCAATTGATTTAGACGAATTCAATAAAAACATCATCGACCCAGTTAAGCTCACGTTTGACGCGAAGGTTTATGAAAAAAGCATCCGAGATGTCGTTGAATCTGAGATTTTGCGACAACTGGATAAATCAAACACAAACCATATCGGTTATTTTCATCAAAACATTTTCAAATATCTTGGTAATGGTTGGCGCGTGCCTGAAACGGGTTTTGACGTTGTGAACGACGAGAAAAAGATTTATGTCGAAATGAAAAACAAGCACAACACGATGAATTCGTCGTCTTCGCAAAAAACCTATATGCGAATGCAGTCCGTGTTAATCAAAGAACCCTCTGCAACGTGTATGTTGGTCGAAGTCATTGCAACAAAAAGCCAAAATTCAAAATGGATTGTCAGCTTGGACGGTGAACGAGTTGAAAATGAAAATATCCGACGTGTTTCAATCGATAAGTTTTATGAATTGGTCACGGGCGAACCAACAGCGTTTAAACAATTATGTGAAAAATTACCCACCGTTATTGAAGATGTTGTCGCCAACATGAAGCAAAAAAACAGTGTGAATACTGTTTTTGTTGAACTTGAAAAAATTTCACCCAATTTGCTTAAAAGTTTATATTTGCTTGCCTTCAAAAAGTATCAAGGCTTTGAGAATTTCAACGTATGAGTTTTCGTTCAATAGAATTATTTGCGGGTGCAGGTGGTTTAGCATTAGGTTTGGAAAAGGCTGGTTTTGATGCAGTATTACTCAATGAAGTGGATAAATACGCCTGTGCAACCTTACGTCATAATCGCCCACATTGGAACGTGATTGAAGGCGGTATTGAACAGGTTGATTTCACCTCATATAACGGCAATATCGATTTCATTTCAGGCGGTTTTCCCTGTCAGGCATTTTCTTATGCTGGGTATAAGCGTGGTTTCGATGATGTTCGTGGCACGTTATTTTTTGAATTTGCCAGAGCGATTAAAGAAGTCCAACCAAAGGTTTTTTTGGCTGAAAATGTTCGTGGTTTGTTAAATCACGATGATGGAAAAACGCTGGCAACAATTAAATCTGTTATTGCAGAACTGGGTTATACATTATTGGCATCCGATGTATTAAAAGCCGTTAATTACCGTGTGCCGCAAAAACGAGAACGCTTATTTTTGGTGGGTATTAGAAATGATTTAGCGCATAAGGCAGTGTTTGAATTACCCAAGCCTTATGGTCGAGTTATGAATTTGAGTGATGCGTTAAAATCGGGGGATTTGTACGATTGTGATGTGCCTGAATCAGAAGGACAGGTTTATCCCCCCAAGAAAAAATCCGTTTTAGATTTAGTTCCAGCAGGTGGATGTTGGAGAGATTTGCCAGAAGCTATTCAACGCGATTACATGAAAAAAAGTTATTTTTTAGGTGGTGGTAAAACAGGCATGGCGCGTCGTTTAGCGTGGAACGAACCAAGTTTAACCTTAACCTGTTCACCGTCCCAAAACCAAACGGAGCGGTGTCATCCTGACGAAACTAGACCTTTGACAGTGCGCGAGTATGCGAGAATTCAAACCTTTCCAGATTCTTGGCAATTCATGGGTTCAATGTCTGCCCAATACAAGCAAATCGGTAATGCCGTTCCTGTGAATTTAGCTCACGCTATCGGGAATAGCGTGATAGAAATGTTGCGTGTTATCTCACAAAAAAATGGGTTTTAAAAAATCAAAAACATGAACAATCCCACCAAATATATTTTGCCCTTACTGGCTAGCACAGGCTTTTTGTTTGCTTCTTATACGGTTGTGAGCGGTAATCAACCTGTTCTTGTTGCGCCTGCATTAGTTGAACCCGCTTCTGCTCCGTTTGATAATTTCATTGCAGGCGCAGGCATTATTGAACCTAAAAATGAAAGCATTGCGATTGGCTCACCGCTTGCCAGATTAGTTAGCAAAGTGGCAGTGAAAGTGGGGGATAAAGTTGATGTTAATGACCCGTTATTTTATTTAGATGACAGAGAAACACGCGCTGAACTGGTAGTTAAACAAGCTGATTTAGAAAAAGCTCAAGCAGATGTTGCCGTAGCAAAAGCCAGTGTTACCGATGCACAATCTCTGTTTGATTTAGCAAATAATGTCAGTGATTTACGCGCTATTAGCGGCGAAGAAATTTTAAAACGTCGTAATGCCCTTGCGACCGCAAAAGCAAAATTACAAAGTGCGTTAGCTTTTACAGAGCAAGCCAAAGCGGCAGTTTTAGCAACCGAAACCACACTTGAACGACTTTGTGTGCGTGCGCCGATTTCGGGCGAAGTTTTACAAATGAACATTCGCACAGGGGAATTTGCCAGTGCTGGCGTATTGTCAAAACCGCTTATGATGATTGGCGATTTAAGTCGTTTTCATGTGCGCGTGGATATTGATGAAAATGATGCTTGGCGATTTGATAAAAATGCCAAAGCGGTCGCTTATTTGCGAGGCAATCGAAAATTTAAAATTGATTTACTGCTTGCGTATGTTGAACCGTTAGTTGTGCCGAAAAAATCGTTGACAGGAGATAGCACGGAACGTGTTGATACGCGGGTTTTGCAAGCGTTATATCAATTCACGCCCAGCGAATTTAACGTCTACGTTGGTCAACAAATGGACATCTTTATTGAAGCGAAAGCCTTTGACTCGAGTGGCACATGAAAAAAACGCTGATTTTGAGTTTGGCATTATTACTCAATGCGTGCGTAGTGGGACGGGATTATGAAACGCCTGACGTAGCGATTCCTAATCAATGGAGTGAAAAAACGATTTCAAAAAAGACTGTCACAGAAAAATGGTGGGAAATTTTTCACGATGAAACGTTAAATCAACTGATTTCACAAGCCATAACAGCTAATTTGAATTTGAAACAAGCGTTGTCACGAGTAAAAGAAGCACGCATTTTACGCAGTGAAACGATTGCAACAGGCTTGCCGAGTTTAGATGCAAAAGGTTTTGCTTCACGCCGATTTAATAATTCAGCCGCTGGAGCAGGCGGCGCAGGCATTGGCACGCAGGCAATTAACATTTTTCAATTAGGTTTTGATGCGGCTTGGGAATTAGATTTTTTTGGCGGTATTCAACGAGCTATCGAAGCGGCGGATGCGTCCATTGATGTGGAAATCGAAAATAGTCAGGATGTTTTACTTTCTTTGCAAAGCGAAATTGCACGCGAATACCTCACGTTACGCGCCAATCAACAATTATTAGTAACTACGCACAACGCTTTACTTTTCGCGCAAGCAGAAACGTTGAAATTGCTACAAATTCGAGAAAAAAGCGGTTTCAATACGGGACTAGATGTTGCACAAGCTCAGGCACAATATGACAACACGGCGGCAAATTTGCCGCGTTATCAAATTGAAATTGAAAAATCTATTCATGCGTTAAGTGTGTTGCTCGCAAGTGAACCGACGATTTTAGAAAAACGTTTAGTTATTACTGCGCCTATTCCTAAAGCGATTTTTTCGCTGACGAATTTACCTTCTGAATTATTAAAACGTCGTCCTGATATTCGCAAAGCCGAACGCCAATTAGCACTTGCAAATGCGTATGTGGGAATTGCAACGGCGGAGTTATATCCAAAAGTGAATTTAGCGGCGTTTATTGGTTTGCAAAATCTAAAAATTACCGATTTCACGCCAATGGGAAAATCGTGGTCAAGTGCGGCAACATTGACGATGCCATTGTTTAATTGGGGAAAATTAAACGCCAATATCGATGCCAAAGACGCGCAATATGAACAGGCATTACTCAATTATCAACAAACGATTTTGACCGCTTTTCAAGAAGTCGAAAATGGATTGACGACTTATCGCAATGAGCAAATTCGCAATCAATCTTTGATAAAAGCGATAAATTCAAATCAAACGGCTTTAAATCTCGCTAAAGAGCGTTATGAAAAAGGTTTGACGGGATTTTTAGAAGTTCTGCAAGCACAACAAACCTTATATCAAACCCAAATTGAACAAATTAACAGTTCAGCAACGTTATCAGCGCAAATTGTGGCACTTTCCAAAGCACTCGGCGTGCAAATTCAATAATTTATTTTCTATTGCGTCAAAATTTTGTTGTTTTTCTTTTTGACGTGTCATGTTTTTAATTTCTGTGAAATCAAAATTGATGGAATTGATGGAATTGATGTTGCTTGCAATCAAGAAACGCCCACGTCACCGCGTCAAAAAAAACAATCAAAATTTGGCACAATTAGTGCTTTTTATAACACAATGACAATAACGATAATCCGCCGTTATTGGTTTTAAAAGGTATAATCGCCAGCAATTTTTCTGCTGACTGAAGTTTAGTAAAACAAAACGTATAGGTTGTCGATATGGCTCAAATGGAACAAGAAGGCGCGGCTGAAAAACCGTCCAAAAAACCTCTTATTATTTTAATTGTTGCAATTATTGTCTCTCTTGCCGCAGGTGCTGGGGGCATGTTTTTTTACATGAAACAAATCATTGCACAGGAAGTAGAAGCTGCTTGCGCTGAGCCTGAACACGCACCTGTTACAACGGTTTATTATGAGCTTTCAAAGCCACTCGTAGTGAATTTTCCTCAGGGTTCGTCAGTGCGTTTAGTCAAAATCACACTTTCACTTTCTGCTGACGATGAAATAACAATTGGCGTAATTAAGAAAAATGAACCGATGCTAATGAACAATTTGTTAATGCTTATCAGTGGTCAAAACACAGATAGTTTAAAAACGCATGACGGCAAAATTGCGTTGCGTGACGCGGTTTATGAGGACGTAGCTACAACACTCGAAAAAATGTCGCCTGGCGCGGAAATTAAAGAAGTCTTTTTTACTACTTTTATCATGCAATAACGTTATGAGTGACTTACTTTCACAAGCAGAAATTGATGCCCTTTTAAACGGCATGAACGGGGGCGGCGACGACTTTGGAAGTTCTAGCGCAGATGAGGAAGAAGAATCTAGCATCTATTCCGAAGAAATTGTCGAAGAATTAACAGAGCGTGGCGTTGTCAAAGAGTACGATCTAGTTCATCAAGAACGCATTGTACGCGGGCGAATGCCGACCCTTGAAATGATTAACGAACGCTTTGCGCGAATGTTGCGGGTTTCGATTTTCCAATTTATTCGCAGATCGGCAGAGATTTATATTTCAGGAATTCAAATCAAAAAATTTTCTGAATTTACACAAGGTTTGCTCGTACCAACGAGTTTGACCGTAATTCGTGTCAATCCTTTGCGCGGCAAGGCATTGATTGTGATGGATCCGAGTTTGATTTTTACAGCGGTGGATAATTATTTTGGTGGCGGTGGTTTTTTTGATACCGCACCATCTGAAGGGAAAGAATTTACCCTGACTGAAATGCGAATCGTGATGATGATTGTGGAGCTGATTTTCAAAGATCAACGCGAGGCATGGAAACCCGTAATGAATTTAGATTTTGAATATCTCAGTTCTGAAATCAATCCACGTTTTGCCAACATTATTGAACCATCTGAGTTAATTGTTGTGTCAACGGTTCATGTGGATTTAGAAGGCGGCGGCGGTGATATTCACATTGGTTTGCCTTACACCATGCTTGAACCGATTCGTGATTTGCTCGACGTAATCAATACAAGTCAAGATGATGTGGACGAAAACTTCTACGATTCACTTTATCACGAGGTCATGCACGTCCATGTTCCTGTCAACAGTTTGCTGGTCGAGAAAAGAATGTCGATTCGTAGCGTACTCAGTTTGAAAAAAGGTGATGTAATTCCAATTGAAATGCCAGATTCTGTGTCGTTGCGAGCGGCAGGTGTGCCGATTTTTGAAGGCAAAGTGGGGATTTCTGACGGCAATTACGCGATTCAAATTACAGACCGAATTATTAACTAATAAAAAGCGAGAGAAAGAAAATGAGCGAAATGGATGATTACGACGTAGAAACCGTTGAATTCAAAGAGTTTGAAAATCACGAAGGAGAGGGGATTCCCAATCCTGAAGAAGTTAATTTAGACGTTATTTTAGATGTGCCTGTGGTGATTTCGATGGAAATTGGACGCACCAACATTAGCATTCGTAACTTGTTACAACTCAATCAAGGTTCGGTGGTCGAATTAGAGCGTTTTGCAGGTGAAGCATTAGACGTTTTAGTGAACGGAATGTTGATTGCTCACGGCGAAGTGGTTGTAATCAATGATAAATTCGGTATTCGTTTAACTGACGTTATCAGTCCTTCTGAACGTATTAAACGTTTGGCGTAATGCGACAAAACGAAATTATTTCCAGCGCAGATTTTGCAGGCTGGGCAATTGGTCTGCTGGTTGTTTTAGTCATTTTTGCCATTTGCGTGTGGATCACACAACAACTGCAACGTCAACAATTAAGCAGCGGTAATCGTTTGCACATTGTGGGTGGTTTGTCGCTGGGAATGCGTGAACGTATTGTGCTAGTTCAAGCAGGTAAGAAACAGCTAATTTTAGGCGTAACGCCGAGTCGCATTGATACCTTGCACGTTTTAGAAGGTGACGATTGTTTGACGCAAAACACACCGCTATTCGTTGAAAGTCATTTCGCACAAAAATTAAAACAAGTCATGAAAGGAAAAGTCGATGCGTAAACGCAATGTGATTTTGATTTTACTCACACTTTCCGCGCTGTGTTTAACAGGCGCAGCGTTTGCAATGCCTGCGGGAATTGATGCCCTAACGGTCACGAGTAATGCAAAAGGTGGGCAAACTTATAGCGTCACGTTGCAGATTTTGGCGTTAATGACGCTGATGACCTTGTTGCCTGCGATGCTTTTGACGATGACGGCTTTCACGCGAATTATGATTGTATTTAGTTTATTGCGTCAGGCTCTTGGTACAGGGCAAGTTCCCAGCAATCAAGTGTTACTAGGTTTATCACTATTTTTGACGATTTTTATCATGATGCCTGTGTTTGAAAAAGTGAACGTGGAAGCGGTACAGCCGTATATGGAAGAAAAAATTGATGCCATGCAAGCCATTGAAAAAGCATCAATTCCTTTTCGGCAATTTATGCTCAAACAAACCCGTGAAAGTGATTTAGAACTGTTTGTGCGAATTTCAGGCAAAGCCGAATTAGAAAACGCCAATGCGGAGCAGATTCCGTTTTCATTGTTATTGCCTGCGTTTGTCACCAGCGAAATTAAAACTGCATTTCAAATTGGATTTATGATTTTTTTACCCTTTTTAATCATTGATTTAGTGGTAGCTAGCGTTTTAATGTCAATGGGTATGATGATGCTCTCGCCGATGATTATTTCGCTGCCGTTTAAAATTATGCTGTTTGTTCTCGCTGATGGTTGGGCATTGATTATGGAAATGCTTGCTGCGAGTTTTTTTGTCGGCACTTAACGGAGCGTCAAAATTATGTCTCCAGAAACGATTTACACACTCGGACAAGATGCGATGGTGATGGCGGTAAAACTCACTATTCCACTGCTTTTGCCTGCACTGATTATTGGTTTAATCATTGCGATGTTTCAAGCAGCCACGCAAATTAACGAATCAACGCTTACGTTTGTACCGAAAATTGTCGTCATTGCGGGCGTGCTGCTGTTGATGGGACCTAAAATGCTACAAATGTTTTTGGATTATTTTAAAGATTTAATTCGAGACATCCCTTCTCTAATCGGCTAAAACCGATGAACTTCACCGAAGCACAACTTCTCAATACCTTTGCAATGCTCATGTTTCCGCTGATGCGAATTAGTGCGATGTTTGTCTCGATGCCTGTTTTGAGTGTTCACGCGATGCCTGTACAAGTGCGCGTTATTTTGGCTGGCGTAATTAGTTTTTTAGTCATTCCTGTTTTACCCCCCTTGCCGCAAATCGAAATGATGAGTTATGAAGGCATCATGATTGGCGTGCAACAAGTTGCAATCGGTTTAACGACGGGGTTTATTTTGCAAATGGTTTTTGCGGCGTTAATTTTTGCAGGACAAGGTATTGCTTATGGCATGGGGTTAGGTTTTGCATCGATGGTTGACCCACTTAATGGTCAACAAGTTCCCGTTGTCGCACAACTTTATATGATTGCCACGACTTTACTGTTTTTAAGTTTAGATGGACATTTATTGTTAATTAAATTGCTTGTAGATAGTTTTACGACTTTGCCGATTGGTCAGATTTTTGACACAAATGACGTGTGGACAATTATTACCTGGAGTAGTCGTATTTTCTCAGATGGCTTGTTACTTGCTATGCCAATTATCATTAGCCTGCTTTTGGTCAATATCGTGTTTGGTGTGGCTTCCAAATCTGCTCCACAACTGCAAATTTTCGCGGTCGGTTTTCCAATTACGTTAATGCTGGGGATTTTGTTGATGTGGGTGACATTTCCTGAAGTGCTTGAACTCATTCCCGATATGCTAGATGACGGCTTTGAACTGATTAAACAATTGTTACGTTTGTAGGGGCGGGTTCTAAACCCGTCCTTCAATACGCGAAACATTTTCGATAGAAAACGCACGTCAATCATGAAAATTATCGTAATGCGGGCGGGTTTAGAACCCGCCCCTACAGATTAGGTTAAAAAAATGGCTGAAGATTCTGGACAAGAAAAAACCGAAGAACCCACACAGAAACGGCTGACTGATGCTAAAAAGAAAGGTCAAATTGCCCGATCCAAGGAACTCAATACGTTTGTGATGCTGATTGTCAGTGCAGGACTTTTAATGTCACAAGGTTCACGAGTGGGATTAGGTTTAATTGAAATGATGCAAAATAATTTTCACGTTTCGCGTGAAGTCATTTTTGAACCACAAGCCAGCATTGTTTTTTTCAAAAATGCTATGCACGACGGTTTATTTCTTATCGCTCCAATGCTTGCAATTTTACTGGTTGCAGCGATTGTGGCTCCTATTTCTTTAGGCGGTTGGATTTTTAGTATGGAATCAATAGCACCTAAATTCGACAAGCTCGATCCGATTAAAGGCTTGCCAAAATTATTTTCTGTGAATGGGCTAGTTGAATTGCTCAAAGCGTTGCTCAAAATCACGCTTGTGGGTTTAGTCGGTTGGCTTTTGTATAACGCACTGTTTGCAAAACTGCTTGGTTTGAGTGCTGAACCGATGGAACAGGCAATTATCCACGCGCTGAAATTGATTGTTTATAGCTTTTTAATTCTCAGTGGCTCACTGATTCTCGTTGCGGCAATCGATGTACCGTATCAACTTTGGAATCACAGCAAAAACTTAAAAATGTCGATGCAAGAAATTAAAGATGAACATAAAGAAGCGGAAGGTAATCCTGAAGTTAAAGGGCGGATTCGTAGAACGCAAATGGAAATGTCACAAAATCGTATGATGCAAGAAGTGCCGAATGCGGACGTAATTGTCACCAACCCAAGCCATTACGCAATCGCGCTTAAATATGATGAAGCCTCAGGTTCTGCGCCGATTTTGGTCGCAAAAGGTGTTGATTTAATCGCGGCGCAAATTCGAAATATCGCTCTTGAAAACAATGTGCCGTTAGTTGCCGCTCCACCGTTGGCACGCGCTTTGTATTACTCCACAGAAATAGATAATGAAATCCCACAAGGACTGTATGTCGCTGTGGCACAGGTGCTGGCGTATATTTTTCAGCTTAAAGAAGCAGCGAAAAATCGTTCGGCAAAACCTGTTCCACCTAAAGACATTAAAGTACCGCCCGAATTCAAACAGGAGTAACTCGTCGTGGATTTAACCAGATTTAAAAGCGCGTTAGGCATTATTGGCAAAGCCGAACTCGGTGCGCCTGTTGTCATCATGATTATTTTATCAATGGTGATTGTGCCGTTACCCGCTTTTTTGCTCGATATTTTCTTTACTTTTAACATTGCTTTTTCGCTGATTATTTTGCTGGTTGTTGTGTATACACTTAAACCGCTTGATTTTGGCTCATTTCCCACCGTCATTTTATTGGCAACGTTGTTGCGTTTAGCATTAAACGTTGCCTCAACTCGTGTCGTTTTGCTCGAGGGGCATAACGGTGGCGACGCTGCGGGGAAAGTGATTGAAGCGTTTGGCGAATTCGTAATTGGGGGTAACTTTGCCGTCGGTTTAGTCGTCTTTACCATTTTGATTATTATCAATTTTATGGTTGTCACCAAAGGTGCAGGGCGCGTTGCCGAAGTTGGCGCACGTTTTACATTGGACGCGATGCCAGGTAAACAAATGGCAGTTGATGCCGATTTGAATGCTGGGTTAATTACGCAAGATGAAGCACGGGCAAGACGCGCCGAAGTTGCGATGGAAGCGGATTTTTACGGATCAATGGATGGTGCGAGTAAATTCGTGCGTGGAGACGCAATTGCGGGGATTATCATTTTATTCGTCAACATGATTGGTGGGTTGTGCATCGGGATGTTGCAACACGATTTAAGTTTTGCCGACGCGGGTGAGCGTTATGTTTTACTCACCATCGGTGACGGTTTGGTGGCGCAAATTCCTTCGTTGTTACTTTCAACCGCTTCGGCATTAGTTGTGACAAAAGTCGGTGCAACTAGCCAAAATATCGGACAACAAGTTAGCCAACAACTGTTTGAAAATCCAAAATCACTCATGATTACAGGCGGCGTAATTGGTGCGTTAGGCTTAATTCCTGGCATGCCAAATTTAGTATTTTTGATGTTATCTGCGGCGTTAGGCGGTAGTGCGTGGATGATTGATAAAAAACGTAAACAACTTGCGCTTGATGAACTCGCAAATGTCAAAAAACCAGAAGCCGCAGCACCTGTTGAAAACCGTGATTTGAGTTGGGAAGACGTAATGCCTGTCGATATTATCGGCTTAGAAGTGGGTTATCGTTTGATTCCATTGGTGGATAAAAACCAAGGTGGACAACTCATGACTCGAATCAAAGGCGTGCGGAAAAAACTTTCGCAAGAACTCGGTTTCCTCATTCCATCGGTTCATATTCGCGATAACTTAGATTTAAGTCCAACGACTTATCGTATTTCGTTGATGGGCGTAACCGTCGGGGAAGCGGAAATTATCCCTGAAATGGAAATGGCAATTAACCCAGGTCGTGTATTTGGTGATTTGGTCGGGAAGCCTTGCCGTGACCCTGCGTTCGGTTTGGAAGCGGTTTGGATTGAACCCAATCAAAAAGATTACGCGCAAACGATGGGTTATACGGTGGTTGACGCTGGAACGGTTGTGGCAACGCATTTAAGTCATTTATTACAAGCGCATTCGCACGAATTACTCGGTTACGAAGAAGCGCAACGAATGCTCGACAATTTGGCGAAATCTGCGCCGAAATTGGTGGAAGATTTGGTGCCAAAAACTTTGTCACTGGGCATTGTGACCAAAGTCTTGCAAAACTTGCTTGTTGAGCAAGTGCCTATTCGCGATATTCGCACCATTGCCGAAACGTTGGCGGAATATGGCGCGAAAAGTCAAGATACCGACATTCTCACTTCAGCAGTGCGTACTTCATTAGGGCGTTTAATTATTCATGAAATTACAGGTTCTGCCGATGAACTCACGGTAGTCACCTTAGATAGTGAGTTGGAACAGATATTGCAAAAGTCTCTACAAACGGCGAGCGAAAGCGGTACTGGCGTTGAACCAAGTCTTGCAGATCAAATGCACGATTCGTTGCAAGAACATACGCAACAAATGGAAATGGATGGACAAATACCGATTTTGGTAGTGTCTTCTTATATCAGACCTTGGCTTTCACGTTTCGTTCGTCATTCGATTCCGAATTTACACGTTTTGGCATATAACGAAATTCCCGCCGATCGGCAGGTGAAAGTTATTGCAAATGTTGGACGGCGTGTGTAACTAGACTTTAAAGAAACTAAGGACTTCTAATGAAAATTAAACGCTATTTTGCTGAAAATATACGACAAGCCATGCAAATGGTTCGCGACGAATTAGGTGCTGATGCTGTAATTATGTCGAATCGCAAAGTTGACGGCGGTGTTGAAATTTTGGCAGCACGCGATTTTGACGAACAAACAGTTCGCGCTAAAGCTCCAGCACAAGGCGGAGAAGTTGAACCTGATTTTTTCAAACCATCAAAATCAGCAAAACAAATCAAAAAGGTCGATTTGCCTGATTTTCAAGCAGGTAAAAAACCCGTACACGTCATTAGCAGTCCACGCAAAAAAGAAGATGCGGTTTATAGCACCGCTAGCGCAAAACGTGGTATTGATCAATATGTGGGTTACGCTGAAAAAGTACAGCTGCGCGGTAATCCTGAAGCGGTGAAACATCATTTCAGTACGCCAGCGCCCAGTGCAAGACCTTCGGTTCCATCGATTATGATTAACGTGCCAAAAAAAGCGAAACCAAAACCGCAGCCACAAGCACAACATCGCCCAGAACCTATTTATCGCGAGCAAATGCCGCAACGCGAATCAATGTATCGTGACGATGATTATCACAAACCTGTCCAAACTCGTGATTTAGATCATCACACTGATTACGCCCCAGCGCGTGAAATCTACCGCGAACAACCCATGCCAAAACGTGAAGCTATCATGCCGAAAGTGCGTGACACTCGCGCTGAAGTCGGCAACGAAGCACACGAGTTACGGCAACATTTCAGTGCAAAAGCCGATGACGATTTTGAAGATGAATTTGATGAATTTTTAGAAGAAGTTGAAGCGATTGTTGACGAAGAAGAACGTGCTTTTGAACCACCTAAGTTTGCAGAAATTATGCAAGCGCGTGTTGATCCTAAAGTTGATTCGTTGCCAAAGATTGAAAATGCGGCAACTGATGACAAAGAAAGTGCTTCCGCGCAATTACTTTCTGAAGTGAAAAAAGAACTCAAATCATTGCATTCTACGTTAGACACCAAACTTTCCCGTTTAAGTTTTGCTGCACGTCATGCTAATAATCCAAATTCAACGCCAATTCGCAGCGAATTATTGCATCGTTTAGCGGTGATGAGCATTTCCAAAAAATTGAGTATTAAAATTGCTAATCGTTTTGCCAGTCATACCAATTTCGATTTTGTTTTCACACAAGCACAAGAATTACTAGCTAAAGTGTTACCGATTACCAATGACAATCTGCTCGAAACAGGCGGTGTTGTGGCATTAGTAGGTCCTACAGGCGTAGGTAAAACAACTAGCGTCGCTAAAATTGCCGCGCAATTCACACTCAAACATGGTGCAAATCAAGTTGCGTTAATTACTACGGATAATTACCGAATTGCGGCACACGAACAACTGAATACTTATGGAAGAATTCTTAATATCCCTGTGCGAATTGCCTCAAGCGCGATGGAATTGAGTCAGTTAATTAAGGGCTTTTCAGATAAGAAACTGATTTTGATTGACACTGCGGGAATGAGCCAACGCGATATGAAACTCATTGAACAAATTAACACGCTTAAAGAAAATGATTTGCACATTAAATCGTATCTAGTGATGTCAGCAGCAACTGAATATAAAGCTATGAACGAAATTATTGATGCGTTTCATATTTTCAAACCACAAGCAGCAATTCTTACCAAACTTGATGAAGCAGCAACCATTGGTTCAGCGTTATCCTCGCTAATTGAACACAATTTGCCTTTATCATTTGTTACTAACGGTCAACAAGTTCCAGAAGATATGCGTCATCCTATTGCACGAGATTTAATTGAGCAATGCGTCGCAGAATTAGAAGTTGAAGACGACGATTTCGAAGAACATAACGAAGCATGGGTGGCACAAGGTTATGCTTAAACAACAAGATCAAGCAGCAGGCATTCGCCGAATGAACAAAAATAAACCTGTTCGCGTTATCGCAGTAGCCAGCGGTAAAGGCGGCGTGGGAAAAACGAACATTTCGGTGAATGTTGGCATTTCGCTGGTGCAAATGGGACAGCGTGTCGTGTTAATGGATGCAGATATGGGGCTTGCAAATGTCGATATTTTGCTCGGTGTATATCCCAAATATAACCTGTCTCATGTTTTAGCTGGTGAAAAAACTTTAGACGAAATTATGATTACTTCGCCGTCAGGATTAAAACTGATTCCAGGTGCATCGGGGATTCAGAAAATGACCGAACTTTCAACGATTGAACAAGCGGCGGTGATTCGAGCATTTAGCGAGATTGACCAGCAAATTGATGTGTTAATTGTGGATACGGCGGCGGGAATTTCTTCTAGCGTGGTGAATTTTTCACGAGCTTGTCAGGAAATTATTTTAGTCATTTGTGATGAACCGACTTCTCTGACTGATGCTTATGCGTTCATAAAACTATTAAACCGTGATTACGGCTGCAATCATTTTCATGTGATTACCAACATGGTGCAATCGGTTCAGCAGGGCAGGGCATTATTTCAAAAACTCAATAAAGTGACTGACAATTATTTAGATGTCACCTTGCAATTTGCAGGCGCGATTCCGTATGACGAGTATTTACGTCAATCAGTACAAAAACAAACACCTGTGGTTTTGGGTTTTCCACGCAGTAAATCCGCACAAGCGATGAAAGCTATTGCTTCAAAAATAGATAATTGGCCTTTGAAAATGCAAGCGGGCGGTTATATCGAATTTTTCATTGAGCGCATGGTTAAATATAGCCAAAAGGATGCAGCATGAATTCCTTTACAACCTTACTGTCAAAGTTAGACAATTACGCCGTGCCAAGTTTCCAAATTTCACCAAGATTGATTAACCGAAAACTCAACATCATTCGTCATGCTGTTCAAGTTGTCGAAAAACAAACAGGACGAGTGACTAATAAGGCGGTGGCGGAGTATTTAGGCGTAAGTCTTGATGAATACAACCATATTTTGCAAGATGCGAACTCGTATCGTCTCTTTCATAAACAACAGGAGGTCGCATGAGTGCAGTTGCCATGTACAGTTCCGTTCAAGTCGGTGGTGGTATTGATGCTCAAATTATGCAGCACGCACCATTAGTCAAAAGAATTGCCTACCATTTGCTTAGTAAATTGCCTGACACCGTGCAAGTCGATGATTTAATTCAGGCAGGAATGCTCGGCTTGCTGGAATCGATGAAAAATTATGATTCTAGCAAAGGTGCGAGTTTTGATACTTATGCGGGAATTCGCATTCGTGGTTCAATGCTAGATGAAGTGCGTCGTTGTGATTGGGTACCGCGCTCTGTTTATAAAAAATCACGCATTATTAGTGAAGCAATTCGCATCATTGAAAATAAAACGGGAACGGTTGCAAAAGATAGTGAAGTTGCCGAGCATTTAGGTATTACGCTAGACGAATACAATCATATTTTGCAAGATTCAAGCACTTGCCGAGTGTTCAGTATTGAAGAATTGGCACAAACTGGTGATAATTACCTCGAAGATTCTTCGGGAGTAACCGAAGCACCGCTAGATGAGGTGGTTCGTGATGGTTTTCAAAAGGCATTAAGTGATGCGATTGCCAGTTTACCAGAGCGTGAGAGACTGATTATTTCACTTTATTATGATGAAGAGCTAAATCTACGCGAAATTGGTAAAATTCTGAACCTGACCGAATCAAGAGTCAGTCAAATCAGTTCACAAGCGGTAATTCGATTACGTTCGCGGTTGGGCGGATGGCTAAATAATGATTAACATATAACACGTTTTGCCAATACGGTTCAGCGTGTTCTTAACGCAAAAGTAGAGGCAAACGAATGGATATTTTAAGCGTTGTAGGGGTTGTTTTAGGTGTAGGCGCGATTCTTACGGGAATGGTACTTGAAGGCGGACACGTTGAGTCGTTGCTCAACTTGCCCGCCTTTCTTATTGTTTTCGGTGGCACAATTGGCGCGGCATTGTTGCAATCTCCCGTCAAACTCATTAAAAAAGCTCTGCAAATGTTGCCTTGGTTACTTGTACCACCGACGGTTAATCTACGCGATCAAAGTGAAAAGATTGTCGCGTTTTCAATGCAAGCACGCAAAAATGGTCTACTGGGTTTAGAGCCTCAAATTGAAGTTGAAGAAGATCCGTTTATGAAATTAGGTTTGCAGCTGCTTGTCGATGGTTGCCAACCAACTGTAATGCGTGACATTTTGGAAATTGAATTAGACGCAATTGAATCGAATGAATTACAAGCCTCAAAAGTGTTTGAATCAATGGGCGGTTATGCGCCAACGATTGGGATTATCGGTGCAGTATTGGGCTTAATTCATGTTATGCAAAATCTTGCCAGTCCTGCTTCATTAGGTGCGGGGATTGCTACCGCGTTTGTTGCAACCATTTATGGTGTCGGTTCGGCAAACTTAATGTTTTTGCCTGCCGCTGGAAAATTAAAAAGCCAAATTTTAATGATGTCTCAGGCAAGAGCCATGCTCATTGAAGGTTTTAACTCGATTGCAGTGGGTGAAAATCCGCGCGTAATTGAAATCAAACTCAGCAGCTATGTGAACAATTGATTATGGCACGCAGAAAAAAGAAAATTGAAGAACACACCAATACCGAACGTTGGATGGTGTCTTACGCCGATTTCGTGACTTTATTATTTGCATTTTTTGTGGTCATGTATTCGATTTCATCCATTAACGAAGGTAAATACAAAACATTCTCCTCTACGTTATCACGAATTTTTACCAGTTCACCTATTGAAACAATGACAGGGCAACCCATCAGCTTATTTGAACAACCACCAACGATTGCAGAACCGCTTCCGCTTGAAAGTGAACCTTATGCAGAAACGGAAAAACGCCGTGAATTAAGTTCCGCTATTCTTGAAGAGCAAGAAAAGTTGAGTGCCGTATCAAAGCAATTTGAAGATATACTCACACCGATGATTAAAGAAAATTTAATTGAGGTAAATAAGCACGATTTCTGGGTTGAGCTGCAAATGAGCAGTGAACTACTCTTCACTAGCGGTAGTGATCAGTTATCACAGCGAGCAATTGACGTGATTAAATTGATTGCTGCTGTGGTTACGCCTTTACCAAATGCTCTCAGTGTGGAAGGTTATACCGATAATATTCCCATTGAAACGGCAATTTTTCGTTCAAACTGGGATTTATCGTCAGCACGTGCGACGAGTGTTGTTCATGAAATGATCAACGCTGGTGTTGATCCGTTACGTTTGTCTGCAGTCGGTTATGGAGAATATCATCCCATTGCCGATAACAGCACTGAAAAAGGACGGTTTCAAAATCGTCGTGTGACGCTCGTTATTACGTCACAAGCCTTTTCAAGGTACGGTGCAAGCGATGAAGAGCGGGCAAAATTGTTGAATTTCCAACCTTCTAGCGCATCGATTAAAAAACCCTGACGCGCCCTACAATAAGTGGGATGAAAATCTTGGAGTTAATCATGTTAGAAATTCAACCTGTTTCCCCCACTTATCCGATTAAAAAAACAAAAAAAGTGCATGTTGATGAATATCGCACCCCAAAAAAGCCGCATAAAAATAATCCGCGATTAGAAGAATACGAGGAAGAAAAGGATGAATCCGCCCCTAACCAACACATTGACGAGTGCGTCTGAAGACTTCGTGTTAATGGGTTTTAGTATTATCAGCATTACATTTATTGTTTTATTACTCGTGATACTTTGGTTAAGTCGCCTTGTTTTAAAGCACAAACGCACGGTTGAAAATTTAACCACCCTTGTTGAAAGCAACAAAAATGATATTTATGGTTTGTGTTCAGCAGCATTAACCGTTAATGAAAATAATGCTAGCGTTCATGAACAGTTACATGGTTTAAAACAGCAACTTACGCATTTAACCGATAAAATCAGCCAATTAGAACAAGGGGATTTTTGGAATAATCCTTATAACGTCGATATTCGAAAAGTTCGCAGTGGCGCAAGTGTTGAAGAGCTGATGAAACAATCGGATTTAAGTTATGACGAGGCAGCATTACTGATTCGTCTACACGGCGGCAAAGCCTAATTTACCCATTTCAAAATTTATATAGAGAACAAAATTGTGAACGTAGAAAACAATAACGGTTTAAATTACAAAGACGCAGGTGTTGATATTGCCGCTGGCAATGAATTAGTTGAGCGCATCAAACCCATTGCCGCAAAAACGCGCACTGCTGGTGTGATGGCAGGTTTAGGCGGATTTGGTTCATTGTTTGAACTGCCTTTGGACAAATATAAAAATCCTGTTTTGGTTTCTGGCACAGACGGCGTTGGCACAAAATTAAAACTGGCAATCGATTTAGGCATTCACAACACCGTTGGCATCGATTTAGTCGCTATGTGCGTCAATGATATTATTGTGCAAGGCGCAGAGCCTTTGTTTTTCTTAGATTATTTTGCAACAGGAAAATTAGACGTAAACACCGCTGCTGCTGTTGTTGAAGGAATTGGTAAAGGTTGTGAACTCGCAGGTTGCGCGTTAGTTGGCGGTGAAACGGCTGAAATGCCAAATATGTACGCTGATGGTGATTATGACTTAGCGGGTTTTTGTGTCGGAATTGTCGAAAAATCAGAAATGCTTGATGGCATAAAAGTTAAAGCTGGCGATAAATTGATTGGTTTAGCCTCTTCGGGCGCACATTCAAATGGTTATTCGCTGATTCGTAAAATTATCGAACGCAATCAAATTTCACTCGATTCACCTTTTGATGGCAAAACGCTTGGCGAAACCTTACTTGCACCCACGCGCATTTATGTCAAATCTTTGCTTTCGCTGATGAAACAAGTTGATATTCACGCATTAGCACATATCACAGGCGGCGGCATCACAGAAAATTTACCGCGTGTGATTCCTGAAAATTTAAATGCACAAATTGATTTAAAAGCGTGGCAATTTCCCGCAATTTTTGATTGGCTGCAAAGTAATGGCAATGTTTCACAAGAAGATATGCTCCTTACGTTTAATTGCGGTGTGGGAATGGTTATTTGTGTTGCCCCCGAAGATGAATCAAATGTGCTGAATTTGCTCAACGAATTAGGCGAAACTGCCTTTGTGATGGGAGAAATTGTTGCAGGCGAAGGTAAAGCGCACGTTCGCTACCGCTAAAAATTCTCCGCTTTTTTATAAATTGCTTTAAAGGGGAAAATCATGATTCCAATTCGAGATACCGCGCCCTGTAATACTCGTCCAATTGTGACGTGGTCAATTATGGCAATTTGTAGTTTTATTTTTGTCACTATGTGGTTTGCGCCAGATAACGTCAGTTATCGTTGGATTCATCAATTCGGTATGGTGCCGATTCGATATTCAAATCCTCGTTGGGCGCATGATTTTGGTTTGCCTGCCGATTATGGCTTTTCATTTATTAGCAATTTATTTTTACATGGTGATTGGATGCACCTCATTACCAATATGTGGTTTTTAGCCATTTTTGGTGACAACATCGAAGACAAAATGGGGCATTGGCGATTCTTGCTTTATTACCTTTGTTGCGGTGCGTTGGCGACTTTTTTGCAATGGTATTTTGATCCGCAAATTGTGATTCCCGTCGTTGGCGCATCGGGTGCAATTGCGGGTGTTTTGGCTGCCTATTTTTTTCTGTTTCCTATGGAAAAAGTAGTTTTGTGGATTCCTTTTATTTTTCCAATTTTAATTCCTGTGCCTGCAATTGCTTTTTTAGGTGCTTGGGTTTTATTTCAATTACACGACGCAACAACGGCTGTTTTCATTACGCATCAAGGTGCAAGTGTTGCATGGTGGGCGCATTTGGGCGGTTTTATTGCTGGTTATTTTATTCATTCATTCTTTTTGCTCGACGAAGAAACTATCGAAGAGCCTTTTTCCTCTGATTTAAATTAAAACTTTTAACACATGAATATCACTGTTTTTGGTAGTGGTTACGTTGGACTTGTGACGGCCGCGTGTTTAGCGCAAGTCGGCAACGACGTAGTTTGTATGGACATAGATGCAGAAAAAATAGCCAAATTGCAACAAGGCATCATTCCAATTTTTGAGCATGATTTAGAAGAAATGGTCAAAGAAAATCAGGCAATGGAACGACTGCGTTTTACAACCGATGTCAAAGAAGCGGTTGCACACGGTTTATTTCAATTTATTGCGGTGGGAACGCCGCCTGATGAAGATGGCTCAGCTGATTTGCAATATGTTTTAGCTGTTGCCAAAAGCATTGCTGAAAACATGGAGGAATATCGCGTCATTATTGATAAATCAACGGTTCCCGTCGGTACGGCTGATAAAGTCAAAGCCAAAATTCAATCGATTTTGAATGAACGTGGCAGTTTTTTAGAGTTTGATGTTGTTTCAAATCCTGAATTTTTAAAAGAAGGTGCGGCAATTTCTGATTTTATGAAGCCTGACCGAATCGTGATTGGAACTGACAATCCTCGCACCGCTGAATTATTAAAAGCCTTATATGCGCCTTTTAATCGTCGCACTGACCGAATTATTGTGATGGATGTGCGTTCAGCTGAACTCACCAAATATGCGGCAAATGCAATGCTAGCAACAAAAATCAGTTTTATGAATGAACTGGCAAATTTAGCCGAATACTTAGGCGCAGATATTGAACATGTTCGTCACGGGATTGGTTCGGATACACGAATTGGTCACAGTTTTATTTACGCGGGTTGTGGTTATGGTGGTTCGTGTTTTCCAAAAGATGTGAAAGCCTTAGAACGCACCGCTTTTGAAATGGGTTACAAAGCGGAATTATTAAACGCGGTTGAAAATGTCAATAATCGCCAAAAACGTCGTTTGTTTGAAAAAATCGAGGTGTATTACAACGGCAAATTACACGGAAAGGTTTTTGCTTTATGGGGGCTTGCATTTAAACCTGAAACTGATGATATGCGCGAGGCTCCTAGTCGCGTTTTGATTGATGCTTTATTAAAAGCGGGAGCAAAAATTCAAGCCTACGACCCAGAAGCGATGAATGAAGCACAGCGTTTATACGTTGAAGAGTCTCAAATTTGTTTTTGTAATTCTGCAAAAGAGGCTTTAAGCAGTGCAAATGCACTAGTAATTGTGACCGAATGGCGGCAATTTACTAGTCCAAATTTTGAGCGTGTCAGTGCGTTACTGCGTGATAAAGTTATTTTTGACGGGCGAAACATTTATGACCCAGCAACTGTTAAAAGTTATGGTTTGTCGTATCATGCCATTGGTCGGTAACAGTTAAATTTTAAGAGACAAAATAATGTTTGATGTTGGCTTTTCAGAATTGATTATGGTGGGTTTAGTTAGTCTTTTAGTGATTGGTCCTGAACGCTTGCCAAAAGTCGCGCGAGTGACAGGTTATTGGATAGGAAAAATTCAACAAATGATTGCCAATGTCAAAGTGGAAATTAGTCAAGAATTGCACGCTGAGGAAATTCGCCAACTACTCAAAGAAAATGAAAACGCGGCATTTTTAAATGAAAAATTACCAGAACCTGCTGAAACTTTAACCGTCAAAACAGATAAAACGCATGAGTGATTCAAATTTTTCTACGGCGGATTTGCCCTTTTTGGCGCATTTGGTTGAATTGCGAAATCGTTTGTTACGTTGCGTTTTGTGTATTGCATTTTTTGCGTTGCCGCTTTCGGTGTATGCAAATGAAATTTACGCGCTTCTTGCAAAACCACTCATGGCGCATCTGCCGCAAAACAGTTCAATGATTGCCACAAACGTCACGTCACCGTTTATGACTCCGTTTAAATTGTCATTGCTGACAGCTGTTTTTTTATCCGTACCATTTATTTTGGGACAATTTTGGGGATTTCTCGCGCCAGCCCTTTATAAAAATGAACGCAAAGCGATTTTTCCGCTGTTAATTGTTAGCACCATTTTGTTTTATTGCGGCGTAGCGTTTGCCTATTTTGTTGTCGCGCCACTTGCATTAGGCTTTTTTACCGCTGCTGCACCTACTGGCGTAACCGTGATGACCGACATCGAAGCCTATTTAGATTTCGTTTTGACGTTATTTTTTGCCTTTGGCGTGTGTTTTGAAGTGCCAATTTTCACAGTCGTTGCCGTGTGGTCAGAATTCACCACGATTGAAAGTTTGATTGAAAAACGCCCGTATGTGATTGTGGGTGCATTTATTATTGGTATGTTTTTAACACCGCCCGATGTCCTTTCGCAAACGCTACTTGCCGTTCCGATGTGGTTATTATTTGAAGCAGGTTTGTTATTTGCTCGCTTGAAAATGCGTCCTGCAAAAACCACTCAAGTCGCTGTTGTTCCACGCAAAAAAGTTAAAAAACATCGCCCGAAATAAAACACGTTTTATGTCGCCGTAATTTAACTTGAACCCGCCTAAAATCTGCCCTAAACTCAAAACCGACCTGCGACAATTTGTCGCATTTTCTAAAAATAATCAGGAGCTGTTATGAATGCTTTTAATGAATCACGTCGTCGTTTTTTAATGCAGTCAGGTTTGGGACTGGCAGGTTTTACGGCGTTGCCAACGCTTGCCAGAGCAATGGAAGGCATGGGAATGGGACGACCACGCAATCAACATTCTGATGAAATGATGATGATGCCAAAATTAACGCCGAACAAAGCATCACCGAATTTTCATCCCGATGTTGAATTTGATTTATTTGCAAAACCCGCGTCGATTCAAATTTTGGATGGTTCAAAAACCAATTTGTTGCAATACACAGCCCGTTTAATTAAAGGGCCAAAAGATACGCTCACCAGTTTGCCGAATTCATTTTTAGGCGACATTATTCGTTTGCACAAAGGACAAAAAGTTCGAATCAACTTTCATAACGGCTTAACTCAACCAACTGTGACACATTGGCACGGTCTGCATGTTCCACAAATTATGGATGGACACCCGATGTATTTCATTGATTCAGGTGAAGTGTTGGTTTATGAATTTGAAGTCTTAAATCGGGCGAATTTAAACATTTATCACCCGCATCAACATGGCATGACGGGCAAACAGGTTTATTTCGGTTTAGCAGGTGGAATCATCATTAACGATGAAGAAGAAGCCAAATTAGATTTGCCTTCAGGTGAATTTGAAATTCCGCTCATCATTCAAGACAAACAATTCGACAGCGATAATCAGTTGGTTTATTCGTCAATGATGCACAGCAAAATGACGGGGTTTGTGGGGGATAAAATTTTAGTCAATGGTCGCCCGAATTTCAGTTTAGACGTAGCAAGTCGCGCCTATCGTTTGCGCGTTGTGAATGCGTCAACCTCGCGCATTTATAAATTGGCGTGGGATGACGGAATGCCTGTGACAGTGATTGGCGTTGATGGCGGCTTGCTTGAACAACCCGAAGTCAGACCGTATGTAATGCTTGCCCCTGGTGAACGGTTAGACGTTTGGGCAGATTTCAGCGAACGTAACGAAGGCACGCAACTGACTTTAAAAAGTTTAGCGTTTGCAGGTGTTTTGCCAAAAATGGGTATGGGAATGCACAAAGGCGTAATTCCTGTGGGCGGTGAATATCCGATTTGTACGATTCGCGTCACGAAAAAAGTCAGCGAAACGCACAAATTGCCGCATCAATTATCGAGTTTCAAACATTACGAAATTAGCGACACCACAAATCCCAATAAACCAATTCCAATTGGTATTTCAGAAGCTCCAATGTCGATGTTACTCAACGGCGCACCGTATGAATTTAACAAACCGTTGCCTTTTGAGCGCGTCAAAGTCGATACCATTCAGTTAATTGAAATTTTCCACGCGCATGGTGAAGGTGGTATGCAAATGGACGGCAATTCAAAAATGGACATGAGCGGCGGCGGTGAACATAATAAACACGGCGGAGGCGGTATGAAACGCGGTGGAATGGGAATGATGGGTGGCGGCATGATGGATTTGTCGATGGCGCACCCAATTCATTTACACGGTCAGCAATTTCAAATTTTGAGCCGTAGTTTTAGTGGTGATTCGAGCGCGTATGACACGGTGCGCGAAGGCTTTATTGATAGCGGTTTGAAAGACGTGGTGTTAATTATGCCGATGGAACGCATTAAAATCATTAAACCGTTCCAAGATTTCAAAGGCTTATTTGTCTATCATTGTCACAATTTAGAACATGAAGATATGGGCATGATGCGCGAATTTTCAGTGGAATAAAACCACAAAAAAGGCGGATTTAAATCCGCCTTTTTTTATCGCTGTTGCATTTTCTGATTTGCTATTGAAAGCCGCCTGATTTTACGTCGCTCAAAAATTTGCACACCCAGAAACGTTAGCCACGACACCATTGCAAGCCCGACCAGTAACAGACTGTAAGAAAGTTGCCAAGGAATACCTTGCGTCATCATGGAAAATTCCGACATTCCGCCAATACCAGCAATCACGTTCAGCGGCATAAAAACTAAACTAATCACGGTTAAACGCTTTAAATCCTTGTTTTGATTGACGTTAATAAAACCGACCGTTGCATCCATTTGGAAGTTGATTTTATTCACTAAAAACGAGGTGTGACCATCTAGTGATTCAATATCACGCAAAATTTCACGCACATCTTCATGTTGCGTTTCAGATAAAAATTTTCCACGCATCAAAAACGACAACGCACGGCGCGTATCTAAAACATTACGCCGAATTCGTCCATTTAAATCTTCTTCTTCAGCAATTGCAGCGAGAATTTTCGCAGCCTCTTCGTCGGTCATGTAAGATTTAAAAACTTGCCGCCCAACGCCTTCAAGTTCGGTGTAAATATCTTCAAGTGCATTTGCAGAATACTCCACATCTGCCGCATATAAATCGAGCAATAAATCTTTCGCGTTTGAGATGTAATCCGATTCGGCTCGCGCTCTTAAACGCTGTAAACGAAATGCAGGTAATTCTTCGCTTCGTACAGAAAAAAGCGTATCTTTTTTCAAGACAAAGGCAACCGCGACGTTGCGGGACGCATCTTTTCTATCGAGTAAAAAATCCGAATGCAAATGTACTTCGCCATTATCTTCAACGTAAAACCGCGCACTGGTTTCTAAGTCAGTTAAATCATTAGGATTTGGTAAATTTACATCGAAAACGTCTTGCGCCCAATTTAAATGTTCATCAGCAGGCATTACCAAATCAATCCAAATCGGTTTCGCGTGTTTTAAATCGGCTTTAGTTTCAATCGGAATTTGTCGCAACAAGCCTTCGTGCAAATCAAAAACGCGAATAATCATGTTGCGATTTTTCGGACGAAAATCTGCCGCCAATTCCACGCGCGTGTCATAAGGCATTGCGGTTAAAATTTCTTCTTTGCGCGAATCGGCAATCAAATCCCAAATAATTTGCCTATCTTCAGAGGAAAACACTTCGAGCATTTGTACCATTGCATCCGTATCAAGTTGATCAAGTAAGCGTTGCAGTTCGACTAAATTTTGTTTTCGTACCAATTCTTCAACCAAACGATGCCGAGCTAAAACGCCCCGCACGTTTAAAATCGTTTCTTGGGTTTGTGTTTCGTCAAAATCGCTCATGGTTTTGGATTCATTTTCGTGGCAAATTGAGAAATTTCACTTTAGCAAAGTTATTTTACAAAACAGCTTTTTTCTGCATATTCTTCGGCTTCTTTGAGTAATTTTCGTAAATCTTTACTTTGTTTTGGGTCACGAAAAACAGAGCCGCTTTCACCTGCGGTGGATTTTAAATAGGAAAAAGTTTTTGCCGCGTCAAATTCTGCGAAGGTCATTTTTTCAGCGATTTTGTCAATTTTACAGCCGCAAGCGTATTGATTGATGTAACTCAAACCGCCATGTTGCGCGACACAATTTAAAACAAATTCGACGCGGTCACGGGTCGGATATTCGTTTAGAAATGATTTGGTTTCAGTTGCATTTGCAACAGGCGGCGTTTCTTTTTCAGGATTGCTCGCGCAACCTGCCATAATGAATGCAAAACTGCTAGAAAGAATGATTGTTTTCAGTGTGTTTTTCATTTCAAATTTTCCCTTTTCAGACAATAAAATTAAGCGTTAAAGAGTAACATCATGAGTAAGCAAACAAAAGTAACTGGTGTCGTTTTAGCAGGTGGACAGGCAAGACGCATGAATTTTCAAGATAAAGGTTTGCAACTTTTTTGTGGCAAACCGTTAATTTCTTATTCGCTTAACGCCTTACGCGGACTAGTTGATGAAATTGTGATTAACGCCAATCGAAACCAAGAACTTTATGAAAATTTTGGTTTTCGGGTGATTGGCGATTTAACACCCGATTTTTCAGGCGCATTGGCAGGAATTTTAGCCGTGATGACCAAAACAACAGCGGATTTATTGCTAGTTATTCCCTGCGACGCGCCATTTATTTCTACGTTGCAACTGCAACACCTGTTAGATGAACATCAAAAAAATGCGGCAGAAATTACTGTTGCTTGCACAGGTGAACAAATTCACGGCGTATTTTTAGTGGTGAATACCCATTTGAAAACGCATTTGGAAAATTATTTAGCGGCAGGAAATCACAAAATGCAATTATGGTTTGAAGCGCGTAAAACGCATTTTGTGGATTTTTCAGGGCAACATGGTTTTGAAAATTTGAACACGTTAGAAGAGCTTGCTCATGCCGAGCGTGTTTTTTTGGAACTGCAAAAAAGCAGACAATAATGCTTCATCATCGAGTTTTAAAAGTTCGGCAAATTGTTCACGTTCAATTTTTGACGCATGGGAATAATGATTTTCAAGATAATTTTTTAACAGCAAATCAAGTTCTAAATTGCCGCGTCGGCATTGCCAATAAAGTTGTGAAAATTTCACCCGCGTTGCACCAACATTTTTTTAATTTGAAATTCTGTTTTAGTCATAAGGATTGATGACTTTTACAGGTGCGATTTCAAAATCTTCCACGTTTCTGGTCACAACGGTTAAACGATGATGAAAGGCGGTTGCGGCAATTAAACCATCCATAATTGCCATTTTCTTACCTTTCAATTCCGCCTCCGCTGTGATTTCTGACCAATCGTGAAGCACCTCTGTTGTCACGGGTAAAATTCTAAAACAAAATTTTGCTTCAATTTTCTGTAGCCATTTTTGCAAGGCTTGAAAACGTGCAGGTTGGGAGATTTTAATTTTCCACATCCCTTTTTTAATTTCGGCGATAGTGATGGCACTGATAAACAAATTTTCAGATTGTTGCAGATTAAACCATTCCATCACATTGGCATCTGGCGTTTTCTTCACACATTCGGATAACACGCAAGTGTCAAGCAGATAATTCATAATTCGAGACTTCTCCCGCTGTCTTTGTCGCGTTCAAACAATAATGGTAGGTCATCGTCCGCAACTTCTTCTGACAAGCGTAACTCATCAAATAACTGGCGTACTTGTTTGTGTTGTCTTACATAATCGAACAAAATTTTACTGACTACTTCTTGAATGTTTTGGCACCGTTCAAGAGAACTGATTTCGTTGATTAAGTCATCGTCTAAGGTAATGGTTGTCATAAGTTTTAAGCTGTTTTCTAATGATTTTTATCGCGCCATCAATTATAAATACTACGTTTGATGGTTGTCAGATTTCGCCCATACTTTTTTAAAATCTAGCTTTTCAAAATGTAAAAGTAGGTGGTAAGATAAATTTTTTGGATTTTGAGTTTTGAAAATTGGTTGTATGCAAATGATGCAAGAAAAAATATCAACGTTATTATTTTTTCATTTGTGTTCAAAAACCATCTTGGTAACTTTGCCATCACTGGGTTTGTAAAATACGGTGACATTATAGTTTCCAGCTGCCCCGTAAATAACAAGTTCTTTTACTTCTTTATACACTTGAATAATTAAATCCACCAATTCTAAAAATGCTTTCTCTTTTACGAAATTAGGATCGGGTTCAGCATGAACGCTACCGCCTCTACTATTAACAGCGGAAAGCCACATATCTACTCTTTTAGGGATTTGATTAACTGAAAAAGGTGCAAGCACATCAACTTGGAATGTAGAGGGATTTGCTAACAAAGTTGTACCTAGTTTTAAATCGAAAATTTCCGAATCATAAAACTCCATTTGGTTTTCAACAGTAGTATCTGTCTCAATGAGATGATTATTTACTGTTGATGAATTGTTGGTATTGTTACTCGCACAGCCCATTAACAAAATGACGAGAATAATTAGGCACGACTTTTTTAACTTTCTGATTACCAAAAACATCATTCCACTTCCATGACATCAACTAATCCTGCCGCATAATCAGATGCACAAACAGAACCCACAACAAAATCTCTATCAGGGACATTTTGATTCTGGCAATTTGAATTTGGTTTTAGTGAAACTTCCACAATATCTTTCACACTCTTGCTACTTTTCTCTAATTTACGAAAAGGCGAAACAGGAATGCCTAAATTGGCAAATTGGTTCGGATCATTTGAGACAATCGCAACAAAACGGTCTTTTCCTTTTGGTCCACTCGCATTGATGTTCCAACCTACTGTTGGAATATGAAAAGCTGTATTAGCAGTGATTTGATTATTCTTATCGTATTGATTGGGAAATAACTGATACATCTCGCCGCTTGTTCCAACAGAAAAAAGTGTCAAATAACCGTTTTTACTTGAAGAAATATCCATTTCCAAGCTATCGCTACCAATTTTATACTCTGACTTTGAGGGTTTAATGGTGACTTGTTGTGTCGCGTCAGCTGCTGAAACGATCGTATTCATTAACGCATAAGTATCAACAGGCGCATTTTGATTACTTGAATTTGAAAAACCAAACGAAACAGGCACATTTCCTCCTGGTCCATTTCCTTCAGTTAAGGTTTGAGAAGAATAGCTAGACGGTAATATCCGATTCACTTCTTTTTGAGCGCAAAGATAGGCTTCATGCAATGTCACCACGTTGTCATTATTTTGGTCTGCTTTTTCTGGTGAATCTAAACATCTTTTAAATGCTGTTGTTGCCAAACCGCCCAACGAAGAACCGCCATCAATTGCGTATTCTGTTGGACCTGCTGCACCAAGCAAGTAATAATTCGGACTGCTTGCCGCTTCAACGTGAAAATCTCGATAATCTGATGTATTTGTACCTTGAGCGCAAGGATCATCGGGTTTGTTTAACGCTTTCGGACGCGCTTGACTGTCGCCAAAATCTCGGGTTTCTGATGTATTTGTCGCCACAATCCCACCTGAAAAACAGGTGTCTAAAAACACAAACGTTTTTGATGCTCTTTTTATGATTGGTTCAATACTGGCTTGGAATTTTTCACGGTCAAACGCTCTCAAATCTTGGGTCACAATCGCTTTCGCGCATTGATTTTGTGCTTTGCTGTAGCTGCTTCCGTGTCCTGAAAAATAAATAAATGCACGGTCGCCTGCTTTGATCGTTTTTTCAAAATCGTTCACCGCTTTTTGCATTCCCTCTAATGTCAATTCTGAATTTTTCTTGACCGTGATATTTTCTTTGGGAATTTGCATGGTCGCCGCCATTTGTTGTACATGATCAATATCAGCAGTCACGCCTGGCAAGGGACTATTCGGATAATTAGAAATGCCCATAATTAACGCTCGGTTTTCCGCATGAACATTTGTTTGCATCATTATCGAACCGATTAAAACCCATTTTTTGAAATTATTGTTCATGCGAAGACCTTTTTAATTTGTGTTAATCACTAACATTTCAATGTCAGAAATTGTTAAACCCGTTGTTTCAGCAATAATTTCAATCTCCAATCCTTTTGAGAATAAATTTTTTGCAATCGTTAGAGCTTTTTCTTGTTGCCCTTCTTCAAAGCGTTTTTGTTTATCGCTTTCAAAATTGTATTCCTCAATCATTTGATATTTTTCTTCAGGAGAAACACGATTTTTTTCAATTAAACCAATCACCGTTTGTAATTCTGCGCGGTGATAATTGGATTCTTCAATTTCACCCGTTAAGCTGTCTTTTACCGCATTTAACCATTCTCGATACATTTCAGGCGTATTTTCATCAACGTATTTTGGCGCAAGATAAATCACTTTGTGTTTGATTTCATTTAACGGTTTGCCGTTTTTATCCTTTGGGTCAAAATCAATCACCGCAACATCGGTTTTATGTTTATCGGCAGAAGTTAAAACCACAATCGTGTACACCGTTAAATCAGGTTTGTAATTGCGATAATTTGCCGCTTGTTCGAGTAATGCCACGCAATGATAATGCAAAAAACGGTCGTAATAATCACTGCCATTTTGATGTTGAATTTCAACAATCACCCGATTTTTTAAATCTTCGGCATATAAATCAAATTCCACCCGAATGTTGCCAATACGCTGGTCAAACGTTTTTTCTGTTTCGACTTTCTCAATTTCTAATTCGATGCCAATGATGTCTTTGACGAAGGCTTTAAAAATATCCACCCGCGAAAAGGCTTTTTTAAAAATCACACCGTATTGAAGCGAAGCTACTTTTTTCATGAATTATTCCAACATCAACATTTTAACAACCATGAAAACCTCTATGATTCAATTCTATAAGTTCAGGAATAACAATTTTCAAACGTTGAATTAACGCATCTATTGTCGCGGCTTCAATAGCTAAACCCTCGACATCTTGACTGGTTGCGACCCAAACACTCACCTCGTCATCCCACATCGCATTTATTTTTAACGGTTGCATCAACTTTTCTCCCATTTAACTTTTATTGAAGCGAAGCTGCTTTTTTCATGAATTATTCCAGTGAGTAAGACAAAATCAAAACGCAAAATTACTGTCCGCTACGCACTAATCTGACATTATAATTTTCATATTTGCCATCTAAACGCAAGTACCCCATGGAAAAGTCAATTACCCAAGCATCTGAACTATCTTTCAAGGACGATGAAAAAGACCAAAATTTCCACCCATCTAAAGATGCTTGAATAGGAAAATTGATACTAATTGTTTGTTTAATTTTATTAAAATTATAATTGGTGGTGTTACTACCACAAATAAAACCTCCTTTATCACGATCTAACCGAGCGTAATTGCCATCAGAGCAATAAACGAGGCTTTCTAATTCAGATTTATTTGGTAATCGCCAATCGCTGTAACCACCGTATGAATTTCTCAATGCCATTGCACTGTTCCAATCCATTTTTTGTGCTTCTCCTGTGCAAGTTGAACCGTTCCAAGTTTGTCCGATACTGCAACGCATCCACATTAAGCCTGTTTGTGTGTCTTTAACAATGCCACCTTCGTTGCCCATGATTTGATAACGGCTGTTTGAAACGGCGGGTTGTGGCGGTGTGTAAGTTTGTTCAACGGGTGCAGGCGTTGCCATTTGTTGCAAAGAGGGTTCAGGCGCAGGTTGACTAATCAAAGTTGGATTGCCATTGCAACCAGCAAAACAAAAATCACTTTCTAAACCGCCTTCTTCCCAACTAATCTGCTGACTATTCGATGAATTTTTTACTTCAATTCTGACTTTTTTAAATAACTGTTCGATAGTCAAATTAGGCGTGGATATGTATTTCAATAACGTCCCTGTGTATAAACCATTATTACCGCCGTCGCTGTCTTTTGATTTCATACCAGGTTTTGCGGCATAGGCAATCATCGTACCTGACGGCGCGTCCATTGGAGCTAATCCTGTTTCCCCAGACCGAAAACTGCGCTCAAACGGATTATTGCGACAAGCATCTAAAATCACGAGATTTAAGCCATTGTGTGCGCTGTCCATTTTGGCTAAAAGTTGATTTGCATCAAACGCACGATAAGGCACTTCATCTTCGCGCTTAATGCCTGAATTGATAGGGATTAAATAATTTTTCCCTTTAACTTGCATTCCATGCCCAGCAAAATAAAACAAACCGACTGTGCCAGAAGTCAAACGGTCGCCAAAATCACGCACCGCATCATTCATGGCTTCTTGAGTGAGATTTTCTTTTGCAATCACAGAAAACCCTAAATTTTGCAAAGCGCGGCTCATGCTTCTTGCATCATTGACGGGATTTTTTAACGGGGAATCGCTGTAATTGCTGTTACCAATCACTAACGCGAGTTTTTTCATCGATGCAGATTTATTCGCAGAAGAAACCGTGAAATCACGTTCGTTTTGATTGCGAGTTTGCGCTTTACTCGACGCATTCCCCACAGGCATTCCTCTGTCAGAACTTTGCATTTCAGGAGCGGACGTTTCTTGTGTGTCAACTTCTTTTCGTTCCACTTCTTGGCAAAATTCACCACCTTTGCCGTCTGTCCAGCATTGCTCTGTGACTTCAGTCATTTTTGCCGACTTTCCTTTTGCAAAGGATTGATTTTCTAAACATAACCCAACCAACACAAATAGGATAGCTTCTTTTATTGTTGTAATTTTCATATTTTTACTCTTGCAACTAAAATTATGGTCGTTCGGTAAAGTGAGTGAAGTATTCGTTCTGATTTTGGTGCATTTTGACAGGTTTTATTATTTGAAGCATTGGGAAAATTCTGTCCAAAAAAATAATATATGGCTAACGCACTTTAACTTGTCTCTCTGAAACTAGAAGAATTAACGAATACATTTAGTTGCAGCACATTTTCACGTTGTGTTAGCTGTAAGTTCACACCAAAGCAATCACCACTTCATCACTTTCCGCAACCACGCGATAGCCGACGCGCGAACATTGTTTTTCACCCGCATTGCACCAGCATTTTTTTGTTTTGTGATTTCAACTCAAATGCGCGAAGAATTTTTAGCAAACACTTGACCCATTGCACCACAATTCATATTCGCTGATGTCGATGTCGTCATTCCAGCTAACCGCATAACCACCTTGTTCAATTTTGACGTTTTTGAAAAAGGCGAAGTTTTTTAAATCCGCAAACATTTCATTCTTCAAAAGTGGCGTTACGTCATATTGGCGTTTTTCGTGGTTTTCAAATTCCACTAGCAACTGATAATTTTCTGTTGCAATGACGGTTTGAATTTTTGGCGGTTGCATCATGTTAAACCAACAGTTGCGTTTTTTATTTTGTGATTTCAGCTATCGAAGCCACTCGATTGGAATTGCCGAAAACTGTTGCATCACCAAAAAATCACTGTCGAAAGTGACTAATTTCTTCGCGTGTATTTGCGCTAAAACCAGATGTGTTACGTCATTGATGCTTTTGCCTAAATTATGTTCACAAGCAATTTCTGTTGCTTGCTTGATAACGTTAGCGTTAATTTCCTCCTGAACAAAAGGCAAAAAGTGTTGGCAGGCTTTTGAAATATAGAGCTTATCGCATTTCAACTTAGACAACACAAACACCAGTTCTTGCACAACCAATGGTGAAATCAAGAATTGATTGGTTTTAATGGCGCGTTCAATGCGTGTCTGAGCTAAATTCATGTTTGTTTCATTTTGATTCACCAATGAATGAATCAAAACATTGGTATCGAAATAAATCATTGCATCATCTCATTCGCAAGTGCATCGATGTTGATAGTGGGATCGATAATATGATTTTTTGCCTGTTGAAAAAGTTCTTTTATTTCAGTCAGTTCATTCGGTGGTGTAATCGTGGTCGTTTTGGGTTGTGTTAATAGATTGCTCACATAATTCTGTAACCAATTAGAAAGTTGCCAAACTTCGCGCTCTGGTAATTCAGTTATAAACATTTCAAGTTCTGCAAGTGTCGTTGTCATGATGGTGTTCTCCTGCGTGTAAAATATAATCGTCGTTTCGTAATTTCAGCTCAAATGCGCGAAGTTTTTAAGCGGCAACGTCAATATAATCGACAATGCTTAATGATTGCGGAATGGGCGCACTGTCTTCGAGCAAACCTTCAATATGAAATTCAACAGCGGCTTTGATTTCGCGTGTTACGTCTTGAATTGTCTCACCTGTTGCGACACAACCTAATAAATCGGGAACATAAGCGCAGTAATTATTTTCTGCTTTTTCAATCACAATGGCATAACGCATGGTTTTAGTCCTCTAATTTGGCTTGTTTGAAAATGCTTTTTAAAGTGTCAGCAGCTAAATCGTCACTGGGTTTTCCTGCGACAGTAACGCGACCTGTTTTAAAAACGTGTTTAAATTGACGATGACTGCCGCGTGTTGCAACAAGATACCAGCCGTCATTTTTTAGAATTCGTAGCACTTCACTAATTTTTATTACAAAAAACGATTGTGGTTGTGAGTAATTTTTTGTTCATGGTTTTACGTTAGTTGGTTAAAAATTTGATTGTTATTTCAGCTCAAATGCGCGAAGTTTTTAACGTTTGTAATTTGTAACGCTAATCACCATCTCGTAATTGCGCGACGGCTTCAATTGTTAAGCCTGTTAATTTCGTAATGATTTCTAGGCTTAAACCTTCAGTGAGCATTCCTTTTGCAATTTCTAAGGCTTTGGCTTGTTCACCTTCTAATTTTCCTTCGATTTTTCCTTCGATTCTTCCTTCGATTCTTCCTTCTAATTTCCCTTCGATTTTGCTTCGTTCAATACCTTCACGAAGCAATTGTTCTTGTTTTTTTTGAAATTGCTCCCAGTTGTATTCTTCAATCATTTGGGCTTTTTCTTCGGGGGAAACGCTATCTTGTTCAATGTATTCGACGACTTTTTGGACTTCAGATTTGTGGTAAAGCGATTCGTCGATGTTACCGTCTAAACTGTCGGAAATTACGTCTAGCCATTCACGATAAGCGGCAGGTGTATTTTCATCGACATGACGTGGACATAAAAAAACCACTTTGTGTGGAATCTCACCTAACGCTTTGCCTGTTTTCGTTTTCAAATCAAAATCAATGTTCAAAACATCTTCACGGTATTTCGTATCCGAAGACGTTAAAACAACGATGGTATAAACCGCGAGTGGAGGTTTATAGTTCTTGGCATTTTTTGCCTGTTCAAGTAACGCAACACAGTGATAATGCAAAAATCGGTCGTAATGATCATCAGATGAATACTGATGTTGAATTTCAACAATCACCCGTCCATCTTTGTCTTGGGCGTATAAGTCGAATTTCACCGCTACTTTGCCAATCGCGGGTTTGAATTCTTTTTCGGTTTCAACTTTGTCGATGTTGATTTCAATGCCCAAAATATCGCGCACAAAACCTTTAAAAACATCGACATCGCAAAATGCTTTTTTAAAAATTACGCCGTATTGAAGTGAAGCAACTTGTTTCATAAAAACTCCTTTGTTTATTAGTTTGGTAATTTCAGTGTAAATGCGCCTTGCGAATTTTGTGTATTGAGGGCGACCACAAGACAAAATAATTATCACCGCGTAACGTCAGTTAAGATTTATCCGCGTTTTTCACCCGCGTTGCACCAGCATTTTTTTAATTTCAGCAATCGCTTTGGCAGGATTTAAACCTTTTGGGCAAGTATCGACGCAATTCATAATTGTGTGACAACGATACAATTTAAAACTTTCATCGAGAGCATTTAAGCGTTCATCAGTTTTTTCGTCGCGGCTGTCAACAATAAAACGATACGCTTGCAAAAGCACCGCAGGGCCTAAATAACGCTCACTATTCCACCAATAACTAGGGCAACTCGTTGAACAACAAGCACAAAGCACGCAATCATAAAGTTCGTTGAGTGCAGCACGTTGCATATCCGTTTGCAAATGTTCACGTTCTGGCGAGCTTGAATTTTCTAGCCAAGGTTTAATCGAGGCGTATTGCTGATAAAAATGCGTCATATCAACAACTAAATCTTTAACCACATTCATGTGTGGCAACGGATAAATTTTTAGTGTTTCACCTTTATAATCCTCCAGTGATTTTGTGCAAGCGAGGGTATTTTTTCCATTTACATTCATCGCACACGAACCACAAACACCTTCGCGGCAAGAACGCCGAAAAGTCAGTGAACTATCCAAGTCATTTTTAATTTTCAGTAGCACATCCAAAATCATCGAACCACATTCGTCTTTTGGAATGTCAAACGTGTCAATGTACGGATTTTCATTTGATTCAGGATTTGCGCGATAAATTTCAACGCGCTGAAAATTTGAGCCTTTTGAAGGTGTGCGTGGCGAATTTTTCACCACAGAATTTTTCGGTAACGCAAATTCAACCATTTTTTTAATTCTCCAAATTGTGTAATTTATGCAAAGTTTCTAGCAATCGCGCCACGTCTTCAAATTCATGTAAAGCCGAAAAAGTAATTCGTAAACGCGCTTTGCCTTTTGGCACCGTCGGCGGGCGGATTGCGCTGACTAAAAAACCTGCGTTTAAAAGTTGCTCACTCATGTGCGTGGCGCGAAAACTATCGCCAATTAGTAACGGCTGTATCGGTGAATCCGACGGCATTAGCGGTAAATTTAATTGCGCCGCGCCTGTTTTAAATTCTGAAATCAATGCGCGTAATTTCTCACGTCGCCAAGTTTGCGTCATCACAATTTTTAAACTTGCGCGAGTTGCCTCTGCAACTGCTGGCGGCAGGGCAGTTGTGTAAATATAAGTTCGCGCGGA
>Ga0172375_10000453_pt1 | contig 66934 bp, 51 predicted proteins | sample LakKiv1m_FD_114537 | JGI IMG/M metagenome (GOLD analysis project Ga0172375, IMG submission 114537) | Freshwater microbial communities from Kabuno Bay, South-Kivu, Congo - kab_092012_11.1m | ecosystem: Environmental > Aquatic > Freshwater > Lake | place: Democratic Republic of the Congo...
CCCTGGGGGTCGATCATTTAACCCACTTCGATAAGACGCGGCGGTTGCTGGCGAAGTCGGGTAAATGCCTGAATGACCCGGCCAGCGCCTTGTTCTACGCCACGGGATAGCCAAACACGAGAGGCCCCCGGCGCCAGGAGGGCGCCGGGGGCCGTAATCCAAGCGCGCCGGACACACGAGGTGTCCGGCGCGCGTCCCCCGACGAAGCGGGTCTGCATGATCTGCACGAAGACGGATCAAGCTTCCGGATTCAAGGCCTTCTTGTACGCCCGTTTGCGATCATTTTCGTCGAGCAGCAGCTTGCGCAGCCGGATGTTGTTCGGCGTGATCTCCACGCACTCGTCGTGGTTGATGTGCTCGAGGCACTCCTCGATGCCCATGCGGATCGCCGGGGCGACCTTCATCTTGCGGTCGGCGCCCGAGGACCTCATGTTGCTGAGCTGCTTGGCCTTCTGGGCGTTGACGACGATGTCGTCGTCCTTGTTGTTCTCGCCGATGATCTGGCCCGTGTAGAGCACGTCCCCCGGCTCGATGAAGAAGCGGCCGCGGTCCTGCAGCGCGTCGAGCGCGTAGGCCAGCGCCTGCCCCTGCCCCTGGCTGATGAGGCTGCCGGTCTGGCGCTGGGGGATGCTGCCCTTGAAGAACTCGTACTGGAAGAACCGGTGGTGCATGACGATCTCGCCGGCGGTGGCCCGCAGCATGCGGCTGCGGAAACCGATCAGGCCGCGGCTGGGGATGTGGATCTCCAGGCGGGCCCGGCCTTCGTTCTGCTCCATCTTCATCAGGTCGCCGCGGCGCGCGGCGGCGTACTCGATGACCGTGCCCGCGTACTCGGCGGGCAGGTCCACGGCCAGCACCTCGACGGGCTCCGCCTTGCGCCCGTTGATCTCCTTGTAGATGACCTGCGGCTGGCCGACCATGAACTCGAAGCCCTCGCGCCGCATCGTCTCCATCAGGATCGACAGGTGCAGGATGCCGCGGCCGCTGACCCGGAAGGTGTCGCTGCTGGCGGTGTCCTCCACGCGCAGGGCCACGTCGCGCTCGGACTCGCGCATGAGGCGGTCGCGCACCTGGCGGCTGGTGACGTACTTGCCGTCCTGGCCGAAGAAGGGGCTGTCGTTGACCATGAAGCTCATCGAGAGGGTCGGCTCGTCGACGTCGATGATCGGCAGCGGATCGGGGTGCTCGGGGTCGGCCAGGGTGTCGCCGATGTCCACGGTGTCGAGGCCGACCACCGCGCCGATATCGCCGCAGACGACCTCCTGCACCTCGCGCCGGCCGAGGTTGTCGAACACGAACAGCTGCTTGACGACCGCGTCGGTCTGGCTGCCGTCGCGCTTGATCAGCGTGACGCGGTCCTTCGTGTGGATGTTCCCGCGCACGATGCGGCCCACGGCGATGCGGCCCACGTAGTCGCTGTGGTCCATCGCGGCCACCAGCATCTGCAGGGGGCCCGCCTGGGTCGCGGGCGCCGGGATGTGCTTGACAATCATGTCCAGCAGGGGGAACAGGTCCTTGCGTTCGTCGCCCAGCTCGCCGATGGCCCAGCCGTCGCGTCCGGCGGCGTAGACGCCGCGGAAATCGAGCTGCTCGTCGCTGGCGCCCAGCTCGCAGAAGAGGTTGAAGACCTCGTCGAGCACCTCGTGCGGGCGGGCGTTCAGGCGGTCGACCTTGTTGATCACCACCAGCGGCTTGAGGTTCAACTGCAGGGCCTTCTGCAGCACGAAGCGCGTCTGCGGCATCGGGCCCTCGAAGGCGTCGACCAGCAGCAGCACGCCGTCGGCCATCTTCAGGACACGCTCGACCTCGCCGCCGAAGTCGGAGTGGCCCGGGGTGTCGATCAGGTTGATGCGCACGTCCCGGTAGGTGACGGCGAAGTTCTTGGCCGTGATCGTGATGCCGCGCTCGCGCTCGAGGTCGTTGGAGTCGAGGATGCGCTCGCGCACCTGCTGCCCGTCGCGGAAGACGTGGCACTGGCGCAGGATCTGGTCGACCAGCGTGGTCTTGCCGTGGTCGACGTGGGCGATGATCGCGACGTTGCGGATCTCCATCGTTCTTCTCCTGCATCTGCGCTCGCGGGCAGGGCTGTCCCCGAAAGCGGTCGAAGCGGCCGATTCTCCCGTCTGACGGGCGGATCAGCGTGCATGGGACTTCTGATCCCGATCGAGACATTCATGGACAATGATCGGCGTTTGTCCTATCCTTGGCAAGGCGATCATCCACTTCGGCCCCGGAGCAGGTCCGTGCAGCTGAACGTCCGCGAAGTCGCGAAACTCCTGAGCGTCTCCGAGAAGACCATCTACCGCTGGATCCGCGACGGGCACATCCCGGCCTACCGCTTCCATGACCAGTACCGGTTCAGCCGCACCGAGTTGCTGGAATGGGCCACGGCCCGCCGCATCGGGATCCGGCCCGACATCATCCACGACACCGCCGAGGAATCGACGTCCCCGCTCCGGCTCGCCGACGCGCTCACCGAAGGCGGGATCCACTACCGCATCTGCGGGCGCACCCGCGAGGAGGTCCTGCGCGCGGCCGTGGCGGCGATGACCTTCCCCGAGGGCGCGGACCGCGAGACCGTCCTGAGCCTGTTCATGGCCCGCGAAGAGCTCGCCTCGACCGCCATCGGCGACGGCATCGCCGTCCCGCACGTGCGCAGCCCGATCGTGCTGCACGTCGAGCGGCCGCTCGTCTTCCTCTGCCTGCTCGAAGCGCCGGTGGAGTTCGGCGCCCTCGACGGCCTGCCGGTCCACGCCCTGTTCTTCCTGGTCTGCCCCACGGTGCGCTCGCACCTGCGCCTGCTGTCGCGCCTGGCGTTCTGCCTGCGCGACCCCGCCTTCCGCGACGCGGTGCGCCGTCCCGGCGTGCGCGAGGAGATCCTCGCGGAGATGCGGCGCGTGGAGGACACCCTCGCGGAAGCGCCGACGCCATGACGATCCTGCTGGTCGCGCTGGGGCTGCTCGTCGCCGGCGGGGCCGCCGCGCTCCTGTGCCGGCGGTCGCACCGCGCCGCGAACCTGATCGGCGCGGGCAGCGCGGCCGCGGCCTGCGCACTGGGGCTCGTGCCGGCCGTGACGGGCCTGGTCGGCGGCGGCGCGCGGCTGGAGTCGGCGTGGTCGGTCCCCGGCGGCTCCCTCGCGCTCGCGATCGACCCGCTCTCCGCGTTCTTCCTGGTGCCGCTGTTCGGCCTGTGCGGTCTCGCCGCCGTCTACGGCGCCGGCTACTTGAGCGCAGCGCCCGGCGGCCGCTCCCCCGGACCGCCGTGGTTCCATTTCAGCTGGCTGGTCGCCGGGATGGTCGTCGTGGTCACGGCGCGCAACGCGGTCCTGTTCCTGGTGGCGTGGGAGGTCATGTCGCTCGCGTCGTACTTCCTCGTCACGCGCGACGACGAGAGGGAAGACGTGCGGGAGGCCGGCTGGACCTACCTGGTCGCGACCCACTTCGGCAACGCCTGCCTGATCGCCCTGTTCGCCCTGCTGGGCCCGCGGTCCCTCGACTTCGCCGACTTCGGCCCCGCCTCGCACGCCGGCCTTCTGTTCGTGCTGGCCCTGATCGGGTTCGGCACCAAGGCCGGCTTCATGCCCCTGCACGTCTGGCTGCCGGAGGCGCACCCGGCGGCGCCGAGCCACGTCTCGGCCGTGATGTCGGGCGTCATGATCAAGATGGGGATCTACGGGCTGCTGCGCACGCTGACCTGGCTGGGTCCGCCGCCGCTCTGGTGGGGAGGGCTGCTGATCGCCGCGGGAGCGGCTTCGGGCGTCGTCGCCGTCATGTTCGCCCTGGCCCAGCGCGACCTCAAGCGCGTGCTGGCCTACAGCAGCGTGGAGAACACCTCGATCATCGCCCTGGGCCTCGGGGTCGGGCTGGTCGGGCTGCACGCCGGCACGCCGGGCGTGGCCGTCCTCGGCCTCGCGGGCGCGCTGCTGCACGTCTGGACCCACGCGCTCGGCAAGGGCCTGCTGTTCCTGGGCGCGGGCGCGGTGCTGCACGCGACCGGCACCCGGGACCTGGACCGGCTCGGCGGCCTGGCGCGCCGCATGCCGCTGACCTCGGCGACCTTCCTGGTCGGCGCGGCCGCGATCGCCGGGCTGCCGCCGCTGAGCGGCTTCTTCAGCGAGTTCCTGATCCTGTACGGCGCCGTCCAGCACGCCGGCCTGCACAGCCTGGCCGCCATGGTCGCCCTGGCGCTGATGAGCGGCCTGGCGGCCGCCGTCTTCGTGCGCGCGTTCGGCGGCGCCTTCCTCGGCGTCGCGCGCGACGACGGCGTGCGCGGCGCGCACGACCCGGGCGCGGCCATGCGGGTGCCGATGGCGATCCTGGCGCCGGCGCTGCTGGCCCTCGGCCTCTCGACGCCGGTGCTGCTGCCCGCCCTGGCGCCGGTGGTGGAGCAGATCGGCGGCCTGCCGGCGCGACGGGAGCTCGACGCCGCGACGGCGCCCCTCGCGGTCGTGGTGCTCGGCTCGACCATCTTCCTGGCGCTCGTCGCCCTGATCGCGGGCCTGCGCCGGTCGCTGCTGGCGGGGCGGACGGTGGGCGCGGCCGCGACCTGGGACTGCGGCTACGCGCACCCCGCGCCGCGGATGCAGTACACGGCCTCGTCGTTCGCGCAGCCGCTGACCGCCCTGTTCGGCCCCGTGCTGCGGACGCGCCTGACCGGGGACGCGCCGCGCGGCCTCTTCCCCGCAGCCGCCGCTTTCGCGACCCGGACGCCGGACGTCGTCCGCGAGGCCGCGCTGCGCCCGCTGTTCGACCTCGTCTCCGGAGCGCTGCACGCCATGCACCGCCTGCAGCACGGCCGGCTGCACCTCTACGTCATCTCCATCGCGCTGACGCTGGTGGTCCTGCTGCTCTGGAGGCTGTCGTGAGCGGCTACGCCGGACTCCTGGCCGCGCTGGTCCTGGCGCCCCTGCTGCCCGGGGTGATCAACCGGACGAAGTCGTTCTTCGCCGGCCGCCGCGGCCCGCCGCTGCTGCAGCCCTACTTCGACCTGGCCAAGCTCCTGCGCAAGGGCGCGGTCTACAGCACGACGACGACCTGGCTGTTCCGGGCCGGGCCGGTCGTCGGGCTCGCGGCCATGCTCGTGGCGGCGGCGCTGGCCCCGTTCGGGGGCGTCAGCGCGCCGCTGGCCTTCGCGGGCGACTTCCTGTTCTTCGCCGGCCTGCTCGGGGTCGCCCGCTTCGCGACGATGCTGGCCGCGCTCGACACCGGCTCGAGCTTCGAGGGGATGGGGGCCAGCCGCGAGGCGCAGTTCGCCGCGCTGGCGGAGCCGGCCTTCCTGCTCGGGCTGACGGCCGTCGCCTGGAAGACCGGCGGGCTCTCGCTGTCGGGCATGCTCGGGGCCAACTCGTTCGCGACCTGGAGCGGGGCCGCGGCGCCGCTGGCGCTGGTCTGCGTGTCGCTGCTGGTCGTCTTCCTGGCCGAGAACGCGCGCATCCCGGTGGACGACCCCAACACCCACCTCGAGCTGACGATGATCCACGAGGTCATGGTCCTCGACCACGGCGGCCCCGACCTCGCCCTGATCCAGTACGCGGCTGCGCTGAAGCTGTGGGTCCTCGGCTCGCTCGTCGTGGGCATCGCGCTGCCCGTGCGCAGCCTGGCGCACGGCTGGGCGTTCGCGGCCTCGGTGGCGGGCATGCTCGGGCTCTGCGTGATCGTGGGCGTCGTGGAGTCGTGCCTGGCGCGGCTGCGGCTGACCCGGGTGCCCCAACTGCTGCTGGGAGCGGGCGTGCTGTCGCTCCTGGCGCTCTTCATCGGACTGAAATGAACAGCTGGATCGACGCAGTCCTGGTGCTGATCACGCTGACGAGCCTGGTGCTCCTCGGCGCGAGCCGCCTGGGCACGACCATCCGGATGGTGGCGCTGCAGGGGGTCCTGCTCAGCCCGCTGCCGCTGCTCCTGGCCGGGGATGCCGGCATCACGCTGCGCGCCGCGGGGCTGGCGGTGGCGACGGTGCTGATCAAGGGGATCGGTTTCCCGTGGCTGATGGACCGGGCCGTCCGCGGCGGCTCGCTGCGGCGGGAGCTCGACCCGCGCCTCGGCTACAACGCCTCCCTGCTGGCGGGCGTGCTGCTGCTCGCCGTCGCGTTCCTGCTGAGCAGCCGGCTGCCGCTGCCGCCCGGGGAGGGGACCCCGCTCGTGCTGCCCGCGGCCCTGTTCAACATCCTGGCCGGGATGTTCGTCATCGCGAGCCGGCGCCAGGCGATCACGCAGGTGCTCGGCTACCTCGTGCTGGAGAACGGCATCTACGTGTTCGGCGTCGGGATCGCCAGCCACCAGCCGCTGCTGGTCGAGCTGGGCATCCTGCTCGACGTCTTCGCCGCCGTGTTCGTCATGGGCATCGTCATCTTCCACATGGGCCGCGAGCTCGACCACATCGACACGGGACGCATGACCCTGCTCAACGACTGGGAGAAGGAGTGACGGCCTCGTGATCGGCGCCCTCATCATCGTCCCCGCGCTCGCCGGCGCGCTCTGTTTCGGGCTGCGGAACAACCGCGCCCGGCGCGCGCTGCTCGTCGCCGCGGCCGTGGCCCACGCGGCGCTCGCCGCCGCCGCCTGGCGCGGCTCGCCCGAGCCCACCCTGTACGACTGGCTGGCGCTGGACGACCTGGGTCGGCTCTTCCTCGGCATCACCAGCCTGCTGTTCCTGGTCGCCGCCGTGTACGCCGTCGGCTACCTCGCCCGCGAGAAGGACCGGGCCGCTGGCGACCGCGGGGAGGATTTCCTGTTCCGGAACATCCCCGAGGCCGTGTTCACCGGCTGCCTGCTGCTGTTCCTGTCCGCGATGACGCTGGTGATCACGAGCCGCCACCTCGGCCTGCTCTGGGCGGGCGTCGAGGCGACCACGCTCGCGAGCGCGCCGCTCATCCACTTCCACCGCCACCGGCGCTCGCTGGAGGCGACCTGGAAGTACCTGGTCCTCTGCTCGCTCGGCATCGCGGTGGCGCTGCTGGGGAGCTTCTTCCTCTCGGTCGCGCTGCGGGAGACCTCGTCGTCGTCGTCGCTCGTGCTCGACGACCTGCTTCGCCGTGCGCCGGCGGCCGACGTGCCCTGGCTGCGCGCCGCGTTCATCTGCCTGCTCGTCGGCTACGGCACCAAGATGGGCCTCGCGCCGCTGCACAGCTGGCTGCCGGACGCCCACAGCGAGGCCCCGTCGGTCGTCTCCGCGCTGCTGTCGGGCGCGCTGCTGAACTGCGCCTTCCTGGCCATCCTGCGCGTGCTGCAGGTCTGCCTGGCGGCCGGGCAGGGCGAGTTCGCGCGCGAGATGCTGCTGTGGTTCGGCCTGTTCTCGATGGCCACGGCGGCCGTGTTCCTGGTGCGCCAGCCCGACTACAAGCGTCTGCTGGCCTACTCGAGCGTCGAGCACATGGGCATCCTGGCCGTCGGCGTCGGGCTCGGCGGTCTCGGCAACTACGGCGCGCTGCTCCACGCCGTCAGCCACTCGCTCACCAAGGGGATGCTGTTCCTCGTCGCCGGGAACATCCTGACCGCCTACCAGACCAAGGCGGCCGGCGGCGTGCGGGGCCTCCTGCGCGGTCTGCCGGCTTCCGGGATCCTCTGGACCGCCGGCTTGTTCGCCATCGCGGGCTCGCCGCCCTTCGGCACCTTCCTGAGCGAGTTCACGCTCGTCCGCGCGGCGCTGGAGCAGGGCCGGCCGCTCGTGGCGGGCGCGATGCTCCTGCTGCTCGCGGTGATCTTCGCCGGCATGTCGCGCACGATGCTGGCGATGGCGCACGGCGAAGCGGCGACGAAGCACCCCGCGGAGCCGTTCCTGGCCGTGGCGCCCCCCGCCGTGCTGGCAATGCTGGCGCTGCTGCTCGGCCTCTTCATCCCGCCCCCGCTCGAGACGACGTTGCGCCTGGCCGCCCGCGCCTTAGGTGTACCGTCATGATGGGGGTGCCGACATGATGCCGATCGCCAACGGCGGGCGAGTCTCCCTGCGCGAGGTGCCGCAGCTCCCGGTCGAGCGCTTCCGGGAGGAGATCGTCGCGGCGGTCGGCCGCGGCGGCCGCCTCAGCGCGTTCTTCGGCCGGCCCGACGGCGACGGGACGCTGCTGCTGGCGCTGCTCTCCTCGGGCGAGACGAGCGGCCTGGCCGCCGTGTCGGCGCGCGTGGGCGACGCCTACCCGGCCCTGACGCCGGACTGCCCGCAGGCGCACTGGTTCGAGCGGGAGATCCACGAGAGCTGCGGCGTGACGCCCGAGGGACACCCGTGGCTCAAGCCGGTGCGCTTCCCGCGCGGCGACGTCGGCACGGCCGACTTCTACCGCGTCGAAGGGCCGGAGATCCACGAGGTCGCCGTGGGGCCGGTGCACGCCGGCATCATCGAGCCCGGACACTTCCGCTTCCAGTGCCACGGCGAGCGCGTGCTGCACCTCGAGATCTCGCTCGGCTACCAGCACCGCGGCGTGGAGCGGGGCCTGGTCGGCGGCCCGGACCGGCGCACGATGCCGTACCTGGAGACGCTGGCGGGAGACACCAGCATCGGCCACGCGTCCGCCGGCGCGCTCGTGATCGAGGCGCTGGCCGGCCTCGCCGCGCCGCCGCGGGCCGACGCCCTGCGCGGCGTCGCGCTGGAGCTGGAGCGCCTGGCCAACCACACCGGCGACCTCGGCGCGCTCGCCGGCGACATCGGCTTCCTGCCGACCGCCGCCTTCTGCGGGCGCCTGCGCGGCGACTTCCTCAACTTGACCGCGACGCTCTGCGGCAGCCGCTTCGGCCGCGGCCTGGTCCGCCCCGGCGGCGTGCTGTTCGACCTCGACCCCACCCGCGCGGACGGCATGAAGGCCCGCCTGGCCAACACCCTGCGCGACACGACCGCGGCCACCGACCTGCTCTGGGAGACCGCCACCGTGCTGTCGCGGTTCGAGGAGACGGGGATCGTCACACCCGCGGCGTGCGCGGAGCTGGGGCTGGTAGGGCCGCCGGCGCGCGCCTGCGGCCTGGAACGCGACGTGCGCTACGAGCAGCCGTGCGGGATCTACCGCTTCCGACAGATCCCGGTCTCGACCTGGTCGACCGGGGACGTGCTGGCCAGGGCGAACGTGCGTGCGCTGGAGATCCAGAGGTCGGCGGAGTTCGTCGCCGCGCTGATCGGGTCGCTGCCGGAGGGGCCGCTGCGGACCCCGACGGGAGCGCTCGCCCCGGACTCGCTGGCGGTCGCGCTGGTCGAGGGCTGGCGCGGCGAGATCTGCCACGCGGCGGTGACCGACGACCGGGGCCGCTTCGCGGCCTACCGGATCGTCGACCCGTCGTGCCACAACTGGACCGCCCTGGCCCTCGCGATGCGCGGCCAGGAGATCTCCGACTTCCCGCTCTGCAACAAGAGCTTCAACCTCTCCTACTGCGGGCACGACCTATGATCAGAGCACTCGTCGCCAGACTGCGCCAGAAGCACCGCACGATCGCCTACCCCGCGGTCGTGCCCGAACTGCCGGACCGCTGGCGATGCCGCCCCGTCATCGCGGCCGACCTCTGCGTGGACGGCTGCCGGGCCTGCGCCGACGTCTGCCCCACCGGGGCGATCCTGACCGGCAGCACCCCGCCGCTGATCGACCTCGGCCGCTGCCTCTTCTGCCCCGAATGCGCCGCCGCCTGCCCGACCGGGGCGATCACCTACAGCCGGGACCACCGGATGGCGACCCGCGGGCGCGACGACCTGATCGTGGGCGACGAGTTGCGCCTGGCGCGCGCGCTCGACGACGCCGCGCTGCGCGTGTTCGGCCGGTCGCTCAAGCTGCGCCAGGTCAGCGCCGGCGGCTGCAACGGCTGCGAGGCGGACGTCAACGTGCTGAGCACGGTCGTCTTCGACCTGGCGCGCTTCGGCGTCCAGTTCGTCGCCTCGCCCCGCCACGCCGACGGCCTGCTGATCACCGGCCCGGTGACCCGCAACATGGAAGCCGCCCTGCGCAAGACCTGGGAAGCCGTGCCGACGCCCCGCCTGGTGATCGCGGTCGGCGCCTGCGCCATCTCGGGCGGCCCCTACCTCGACCACCCCGAAACGCTCAACGGCGCCGCCGCCGTCGTGCCGGTGGACCTCCACGTGCCCGGCTGCCCCCCGCATCCCCTGACCATCCTCGACGGCATCCTGCGCCTGCTGGACAAGCTCCCGCCCACATGACAGCGACCCCGCCCTCCGAAGAGAGCGGGGCCGTTGCGTCTCGAATCGGCGCGGCGCGCGGCCGCTGCCGTTCTTCGTCCTACCAGCGGGGCCGATCGTTCGAGCGCGGCTCGCGAGGACGGGCCTCGTTGACGTTCAGCGGGCGGCCGTCGACGTCCATGCCGTTGGTCTTCTCGATGGCGGTCGTGGCCGCGGCGTCATCGGACATCTCCACGAAGCCGAAGCCGCGGGAGCGGCCGGTGTCGCGGTCCATGATGACGGTCGCGCTGCTGACCTCGCCGAACTGCGAGTAGACCTTCATGAGGTCCTGATCGGTGAGGTTGAAACTGAGGTTGCCGACGTAGATCTTCTTCAAACTGGTCACTTCCCTTGAACCTGCTGGACCCTCGGGCTCCCACGACTATTCGGGGAGTCCCTGGTCCCTGCTAAAAAAGACTGGCCGAGATGGCCAGTCCCTGTCGCAGACGATAGCAGGAAACATGCCGAAAAGCAAGGGATGGCCGCCGAATCGACGGCGTCCGGCCCGGAACCCGTTGACGTGCCTGAGCCTGTGGTGATACGCTGCCCGGCGAACGGGGGTCCCGCACCCCCGCCGGACTGCCGGCCGCCGGATCGGCGGTCCCTCCCCTGGGCAGTCCCGTGGCGTCCTCCACCGAAGCGAGGCGACATGGTTGCGATCTTCCGCCATGGCGTGTTCCGCCGCCGCCTGGTCGTCCTGGCGCTGCTGGTTGTCGGTGCCCCCGCCGCGCGCGCCGACGTGGAGATCGGCGGCACGGACGCCGCTCCCGTCCACGCCCGGCACGTCGCCCCCCTGGAGATCTGGCTCGGGCCCACCTTCGGTTGGCGCTTCCTCACCGAGCAGGCCATGTCCGAGACCTACGGCACCGTATCGATCCCGGGCCTGATGTGCGCCACGGACCTCGCGGACGACGCCCGCTTCGTGCTGGCCGCCGGCTACGGGTTCGCCCGGGGCAACCCCTTCTACGACGTCACGGGCTTCGACGGGGGGAACGCGGCCGAACTGACGGCGATCCCCGTGCAGGTCGGCCTGCAGAGCGACATCTCCCCCCACCCGAGCCTGCGCATCCTCTGCGGCCTGTCCGCGGAGATGGTGTGGATGCGCGAGCGCCTGCCCGTCGCCGACGTCGCCGGGGCGCCGGACCACGAGGATCACGACGGTTGGGGCGCGGGCTTGCACTTCACCTTCGGCCCCGAGTGGCGCACGGCCGACGACCGCCGCGCCGTCGGCTTCACGATGGGCTGGGCCGTCGCCGGCGGCGAAGTCTTCGGCGGGGGGCAGAACCACGACGTGAACCTGACGGGCGCCAACGTCCAATGCCATGTCCTGTGGCGCCTGTGAGCGGGCGCTCCCGACGAGAAAGCGAGGCGTGACATGCCGAACCGGATCCGCACCGCGGCGGCGTTCGCCCTGAACCTGGCGCTCGCCGCCACCACCGCCGCCCCGGCCCTCGCCGACGGCGCGATGATCGCCCCCTGGGGCTACGAGCTGTACGAGACCGAGCAGATCGCCGTGGTGAGCCACGACGCGTCGACCGCAACCGAGACGCTACGCGTGCTGCCCGGTTTCCGCAGCGAAGCGAGCGACTTCGCCTGGATCGTGCCCGTGCCCGCCCTGCCGCAGATCGCCGTCTCCGACCTCGACCTGTTCCGGCAGGCCGGCTACCTGACGGCGCCGGTCTGGCGTTCCCGCGACGAGACCTGGGGTTGTTCGGAGTCGGTCGTCTACGACGGCGCCCTCGGCGGCGGTAACAGAGTGGACATCATCGACGACCGGATCGTCGGCATCTACCGCACGCTCGTGCTCGGCGCCGACGACGCGTCGGCGCTGGCCGACTCCCTGACCGCCTGGGGCTACCTGCACGAGGGCAACGAGACGGCGATCACGCCCGTGCTCGAGGACTACATCGCGCGGTCCTGGTACTTCGTGGCCATGAAAATCGATCCGGAGGCCCTTGAGGACTGGCAGATGGAGGGCGGCTACTGGTACGGGCGGCTGTCGCCGATCCGCCTGGACTTCGCGGCGGACGCCCCCGTCTACCCGCTGACGATCTCGTCCCTCAGCGCCGCGCCGTCGTCCGACGTGATCCTCTACACCATCGCGGCCATGCGGCTGACCTTCCCGGGCGCCACGACCCTCTACGCCAACCGGGTGACCGACGGCGAGCTGCAGGAGATCAGGGCCGTCTACCCCGCCTTCGGCGCCCTGCTGCACGCGGGCGACTTCGTCACCAAGCTGCGCCGCAGCTTCGCGCCCGACGAGATGGACGAAGACCTGGTGCTCGCGCCCGACCAGGACGATCGCGAGTTCCACCAGGTCTTCTATTCGGGCGTCCCGTTGACGGCCGTGCTGCTGCTGGGGACCGGGCTGTGGCTGCGCCTGCGGCCGCGGCGGTCCTGACCGCTACTTCAGCAGCAGGAGCTTGCGGGTGTCGACGCCGCCGGCGCCCGTCGCCCGCAGGAAGTACGTCCCGCTGGGCAGGCTCCGCCCCGCGTCCCCCCGGCCGTCCCAGTCCACCATGAAATCGCCAGCCTCGCGCGTGCCCTGCCACAGGGCCCGCACCAGGCGGCCGTCGAGGCCGTAGACGTCCAGCCGCACCGCGGCGGCCGCCGGCAGGCTCAGGTCGATGGTGGTGGAGGGGTTGAAGGGGTTCGGGTAGGCCCCGGTGATGCGGGGGAAGGCGACGAGCAGGTCCTCGGCGCCGGTGGCCAGGCCGTCGGCGAAGATGTCGTCGACCCACTCGGGGTGGTCGATGAAGGGGTTGCGGTTGCCCTGGTAGGCGAAGACCACGTCGTTGCGGTCCTGCTCCTTGGCGTCGACGGGATCCTGCACGTGCCAGGCGAGCAGCGTCGTGAGCAGGCCCATGTAGGCGACGGCCTCGTTGTTGCCGGTCGCCGAAGCCGTGATCAGCGCGACGTTGTCGGTGAGGATCAGGTCGGGCTCCCCGATGGCCCCCTCGTAGCGCACGTCCATGTAGAACATCGCGCGCGCCACGTCGCCCTTGCGCCCGTCCCAGGTCTCCCAGACGCCGGCCGGCAGCAGGCTGTTGAAGTAGTTGACGCCGGTCGCGCCGTCGTAGCTGTCGGCCGGATCGCTCGAGCAGCTCGACGCGCACTCGCCGAAGGGCTTGTTGCCGCGGTCGCCGTTGTACTCCACGTCGCACAGGAACAGGTGGTGGCAGTCGGTGTACGGCTTGTTGGTCGAGCCGTCGTCGGGGAAGCCGTAGCTGTTGGGCCAGCTGTGCTCGCGGTTGTAGGGGCCGGTGCCGCCGCCGAACTTGGTGAAGACGCGGTTCTGGTAGAGGTCGAGGATGCGGGTCGCGTTGTAGGGATCCTCGTCCGCCAGCTCCAGCACGTTCCAGGTGTCGGTCGATGAGGACGTGTAGGGGATCTTCACGTGGCCGTCGATGACGGCGTTCACCGAGGCGCGCATCGCCTCGACGCTGGTGAAGACCACGGTGTCGTAGTAACCGGCCGGCGGGGCGGCGAAGGCGGCCGCCGCAGCCAGGGTGATCAGGATGCAGGCCGCCGGGCTCAGGCGTGCGGCGATGGATGGGTTGCGGTCGATATGCAGCACGTTGGCTCCCTGCTCGGGTGTCGGTCACGGTGTCGGTTACGGCGTCGCGACGAGGGTCGGCACGGGTAAGTATACCACGCCGGGCCGGTGCGGCGCCAATCGGCCCCTAGCTCCAGCGGAAGGGCTCCGGGAGGTCGAAGTCGGGCCGGCCCTCGGCGGGGGCCGCGCCGGGATCCTGCGTGAACAGCCGGCACAGCCCCGCGTCCTCCACGTCCTGCAGGGCCTGGTCGTACTCGGCGGTCGCGATCGGCCGCGTCAGCTCGGGGTGGAGGTGCGCCAGCGCGCGGCCGGCCTCGGTCTGCGCGAGGGCGTCGGGATGGTACTGCGCCATCAGCGAGAGCCACAAGCCGTCGCCGACGGCGCCCAAGAGCTCGCGCGCCACGCGCGCCGTGCCGGCCAGCCCGCCTGGCAGGACCAGGTGCCGCACGATCAGGCCGCGGCGCGCCTCCCCCTCGGCCTGGTCGTCGGGCAGGTGGCCGACCTGCGCGTGCATGATCGTCACGGCGCGGCGCGCCCGCGCGACGTAGCCGCTCACCCGTGACAGGTCCTGGGCGATCGCGTCGGAGCCGTACTTGAAATCCGGCAGGTACAGGTCGACCAGGCCGTCGAAACGCGCCAGCACGGTCGGTCCGTCGGTGCCGTTGGAGTTGTAGATCACCGGCAGGGCGAGCCCCTGCAGCCGCGCCAGCTCCACGGCGCGCGCCACCGCGGCGCCCTGGTGCGTGGGCGTGACCAGACCGATCGCGCCGGCGCCGGCCGCGACCAGTGCCAGCATCCGCTCCGCGCACGCCGCCGGCGTGATCGAAGCGCCCGCCTCGGGGTGATGGCTGATCTGGTGGTTCTGGCAGAAACCGCAACGCAGGTTGCAGCCGGCGAAGAAGAGGTTGCCGACCGGACGGCCGCCGCCCAGCGGCGGTTCTTCCCCGCGGTGCAGGCAGGCGGCGGCGAGGCGGATCAGTTGGTCGGTCACGACGATCCTGCGGCTCGGGACGGTCGGGCGCGCTACCCGTCTCCACGATGGCCAAGGCGGCACGGGCGCGCAACCCCGTATCCGACGGGGACTGATTCCGACAGGGACTTGCCGACGCGCCGGAGTTCCCGTAGAATCAAGCCATGAACTCCGCGCTGCGAAGCGGCGGTTCCCGAGGCCAGGGCGGCCGGGGGAACCGGGCGAGGTGGGACTCGCCGCCGGTGGCTCGCCCGAACAGGAGGTGATCCAGTGGGTTCTGACAGATACGGCTCGGCGGAGGTGGCGCCCCTGCGTTGAGGGGACACTCCCGGACGTGGTCCGCGGGCTCGCCCCGAGCGGGGGAACCCAGCGCCACCGAAGCTGATCCATACGGGGCGCCGTCGCGCAAGCGGCGGCGCCCCTGCTTTGAGGACTGACCGCCGGCACGAAGAAACCCCGCTCCCTGGTCGGGAGCGGGGTCCTCTGACGTCTATCGGTCGACCCGCCGGATTACCAGCCGCGGCCGCCGCGATCGCCGCCGCCGCTACGGCCACCGCCGTAGCCGCCGCCGCCGCCGCCGCCGCTACGGCCGCCGCCGAAGCCGCCGCCGCCGCCGCCGGTGCGCTTCGGACGGTCCTGGGCCTCGTTCACGCTCAGGTTGCGGCCGTCCATGCTCTGGCCGTCGAGGGCCGAGATCGCGGCCATGGCCGCGCTGTCGTCCATCTCCACGAAACCGAAGCCGCGGGGCCGTCCGGTCTCACGATCGGTGATCAGTGCCACCGAGTGCACGGCGCCATGCTGCTCGAACAGCTTGGTCACCTGGTCCTCGGTCGCGGAGAACGGCAGGTTACCCACGTAGATCTTCTTCATACTCTTCCACCTCGGATGCCGGCTACCCGGCGTGCAGAAGCACCTGAGGCCGCCGGCTATCTCCGGTAAACCCCTCGTGCTCGATACTGATCCGGCGGTCTGCCGGACCACATCCCCCGACGGTCGGGGGAATCTCGAAGCCCGGCGCGAAGCCGGGGATCACGCATTCAGACGGCTCCGGAGGGACCCTGGGGCCACAGCCCGAAGCTCGGGAAGGATACACCGGATTCCGGGAATCACCTAGGATTATCTTCCCACCCGATGTCAACGCCGTTGACTCAGCGGACCAGCGTCAATTTCAGCACCTGGACCGTCGTTCCGGCGCCGGCCCGGCAGAAATACACGCCCGCGCCGAGGTTCCGGCCCCGGTCGTCGCGGCCGTCCCAGGTGAAGCCGTACCGCTGCCCACCGGCCAGTTCCCCCGCGAAGACCGACGCGAGGCGCCGGCCCCGCAGATCGAAGATCTCCACGGCGACAGGCACGGGGGTTCCGTCGCCCGGCAGGACCAGGTCGATGGTCGTGCGCGGATTGAAGGGGTTGGGGTGGCAGCTCAGGCGCCCCCGCGGGACCGGTCCAGCCCCGCCTTCCACCCCGGTCGCCACGACCCGGTCGTACGTCGTCTGCAGGAAACGGACCATCCCCGAGCCCGCCCCCGTCCCCGCCCGCCGCACCTGCAGGTACCGGCAGTTGTTCGGCGCGGGGATCTTCAGCGGCCCGTCCGCGGACTGCCACGGTTCCCACTCGATCAGCGCGAGGTCATCGAACCAAGCGAGCGCCGTGCCGTCGGCCGGCGGCTCCAGGCCGCAGCGCAGCTCGAAGTAGACCGCGCCAGCGGGCGTGGTCAGGTCGCGCCACTGGTACGTCCAGTCGCAGCTGCCGTCGAGGCGTGCGGCCAGGTCGGTGCTCGACAACGGGCTCTCGGACGAGCGGCTGTCGTAGAAGCGCACCATGGTGCGGGCCTGCCCGGCATTGTCGGCCTTCAACCATCCGGCGGCCGTGTGGCGCCGGTCCGCGCGGCAGGGCAGGTGGCGTTCGAGGTCGGTGCCGGTCTGCCCGACGTCGCCGTCGTCGCGGCGCAGGCCGAGGCTGCGCAACCCGCCGTGGACAACGTCGGTCGCCAGCCACTCGTCGGACGAGTTGACCTCCCAGAGGTCCGCCCCCTCGTCCTCGAAACCCGTGTGCCAGAGCAGCTCGCGCCCCCAGGCCACCTCCCAGCCGCCCGGCGCGCCGCCGAGGACCTCCAGCACCTGCGACAGGTCGCCCTCGGGCGCGAGCGCCAGCGGCGGCGACACCTCGTAGCCGTCCTGCACGACCAGATCGAAGGCCGCCTCGTGCTCGACCGCCGTCGAGTCGGCGTCCGTCCGCGACAGCAGGATGCGCGCCTCGCTCTTGCCGGCCAGCGGCACCACGAGCGCGTTCATGGGCCGCGAGGCCTCGGCCAGCCAGCCGATGATCTCGCGCCCGAGGTTGCCGGTCGCCGGCCGCGGGATCCAGTCGTCGATGAAGGCGGGCGTGAAGCGCTGCCCCACGACGCCGTCCTTGTCGATCTCCAGGGTCAGCACCAGCGTGGGCATCGTCTCGATGTAGGTCAGGTCGAAGACGAAGTTGCCCAGGCTGTGCGCGATCAGCTTGCCCCGGTAGGACTCGAAGCCCTGCAGCACGTGGGGGTGGTGGTTGATCATCGCGTCCGCGCCGAGGTCGATGGCCTGTCGGCGCAGGGCGCGCTCGCCCGGCGTCGGCTCGTTCAGGAAGCGGAACTCGGGCGCGCCGGGCTCTTGGACGTCGGCCTCGACGTCGATGACGTCGTCCGGCCCGGCCCACCGCCCCAGCGCCCCGGGCGGCGGCGCGAGCTGGTACTCGTCGCCGCTGTGCCCCTGGACGATGACGACGTCGGACAGCGCGCCGGCCGCCGCGATCGATTTCGACAGGTTCTCCGGCAGCAGGTGGGCGAAGCCGGGCTTGCTGTAGCCCGCGTCCAGGAAGGGCTGGTAGTTCCACTGCCGGCCGGTGCGGTCGCAGAGGCCCACAAATCCCAGGCGCACGCCGCGCTCGGTCCAGAACGCGGGCTGCAGGGCGAAGATCTCGTTGCTGCCCGCGCCGCACCAGGGGATGCCCAGGCTCTCGAGCCCGTCCATGGTGTCGAGCATGCCGATCTCGCCGTAGTCGATGATGTGGTTGTTGCCGATGGTCACCAGGTCGACGCCCGCGTAGGCCAGCCCCGCGATGTTCTCGGGCCGGCTGCGGAAGACCACGGTCTTGGTGGGGTGCGGCGTGCCGCGGTCGGTGTAGCTGACCTCGAGGTTGCAGACGTTGACGTCGGCGGCGTCGCCGAAGATCGGGCGCGTGGGCGCGAACAGGGCCTCGACACCCTGGGTGTCGATGATGCCGCCGGCGGACTCGTAGCCCCGCCCGGTGAAGACGTCGCCCACGAAGTTCACCGTCAGCGGCAGCTCGTCGCCGCCGGGGTGGACGGCCACCTGGCAGGTGTCGCCGCCGCAGAGGCCGTCGGGGTCGGTCACCGCCACGCTGACGGTGTAGGGGTGGTCGGCGTGGACCAGGAACTCGTGCACGACGACCGGTTCGGCGCTGCTCGTGGAGTCGCCGAAGTCCCAGCGGTAGACGTGCGTCTCGGAGTCCGGGTCGAAGACCGTGGCCTGGAACTGCGCCGACAGCCGGTACAGGTCGCCGGCCACCTTCTCTGACGACTGCACCGCGTAGAGAATGTCCACCCGCGGCGCCCGTGGCAGCTCGTCGGTGACGTCGGCCAGGGAGTCGAAACGGGTGACGCCGACCGTGCCCGCGTCCGCGTCGTTGACGTAGATCACGCGGTCGATCACCGGCAGCTCGCCGAAAGTCTCCCGCCAATCCTCGCCCACCGGCAGCAGGTAGTCGTGCCAGGCCGCGAGCGACTGCGCGCCCTGGTAGACCGTCCACCAGTTCGTGGCGGCGGGCAGGTCTCGGCCGGCGAAGGTGTAGAAGAGTTCGTGGACGCCGTCCCCGAAGCCGATGGCCTGGACCTCGCCCTTGACGTCCGCGGAGACGGCGATGCTCCAGACGGTGCTGTCGGCCAGAGCGCGCGGGGCGATCGATTGGACGAGCCAGAGGTTGCCGTTCAAGCGTAGGGCGTGGGCGGATCCGCTCTCCCCTGGGCTCGACAGCGACCAGGCGTCGGGATCCCCGGTTTCGCCCGGGTAGCCCGCGAGTTCCGGGGCGGCGCCGTCGAAGTCCTCGATCGGGTCGGCGTGGACGACGGCGACGAGGACCGGCAGCAGGACGGTCGCGAGCAGGCGGCAGAGGATCCGCGGCATCTCGGCTCCAGACGATTGGGTCAGGCGGGGATGCAAAGCATACCACATCCGGACTCCGGATACCATTGACATTAGATCATAAGCGGCTTATGATGATGAAATGGACCCGCGAACCCGCAAATACCTGGCCGAGATCGGCCGTCGCGGCGGTCGCAAAAGCCGTCGGCGGCTGGAACCCCAGACGGCCCGCGAGATGGTCCGTCTGCGCGAAGCGCGGCGCGCCTACCAGAGATTCCATGCGCACTGCTTCTGGTCCAGTCCACTGGAATTCAGGGTCGAAAGATCGGATGTCGCCTGGGTCGCCGAGCAGCTGATGCGGTATGGTGGTCGGGAAGCTTGGGAGAAGGGGGCGAGCCTGTGCCGTTGACCGGGTTCCAGTCCGCGATCGGGCGACTGCTCGCGGCCAACCGCAGCGAGGACAGCTATCTGGCCGGAGGCGCGGCCATCCTGGCCGCCCCCAACACGCTCCGGTACAGCCACGATCTCGACTACTTCCAGGGCAGCGCGGCGCGGGTGGCGTCCGCCTGGGACGCCGATCGCGCGCTGCTGGCGGTCCACGGCTATGGCGTGGAGTTGGAACTCAGTCAGCCGGGCTACATCCGCGCCGTGGTGAGTCTCGTCCGGGAGCGCACCAAGATCGAGTGGGCCCAGGACTCGACCTGGCGTTTCTTGCCGGTCCTGCTCAGCGAGGAGTTCGGCTACCAGCTGCATCCGCTCGACCTGGCCACCAACAAGGTGCTGGCCCTCGCCGGCCGCGACGAGCCGCGTGACCTGCTCGACACGCTGCACCTGCACGAACACGTGCTGCGACTCGGAGCGCTGGTGTGGGCCGCGGTCGGCAAGGATCCCGGCTATTCGCCGCTCTCGCTGCTGGAAATGCTCCGCCGACGCGGGCGGATCCAGCCGGCGGACCTGGCGCGCCTCGACCTGGCCGGCCCGGTGGACCTGCAGCAGGTCAAGGAAGCCTGGCTCGCTGCCTTGGCCGAGGCGGAGCGCTTCGTGCGCACGCAGCCTCCAGGCGAAGCGGGCTGCCTCTACTGGTCGCCTTCAAGGAACGCATTCGTGTGCCCGGAGGGCGAGACGACGGGAGACGCCGTGCCGCACTACGGTCGGCCGGGGGGAGTGCTGCCGCGGATGGTCGGGGATTAGATCCAGGCCGTCATGTTGCGCCGGGCCACGCAGGGTAGGACTCGTACACTCGTGGCACACCGTGACGGTGACCGAGCGCTCTCATCGCCTGTACATCGCCTTCACCTCGCCGAAGCTCATGACCTCATTCCCGACCGGACCGTTGTGGTAGGGATCGTACAGGGTCCGGATGTTCAGGGTCGGGTCGTCGTGTTCGTCGAAGCACCAGGCGGCCAGGGTGTCGGCGTCCGTGGTGCCCCACCAGTTGTTGCGGAGGTCCAGCTCGATCAATTCAGGCTGGATGTAGTATTCGAGTTTGACAACATGATGGGCATTGCCCTTGAAGATGTGGTTGTCGTGGAGATCGATGTCACCCATCATGCCGTAGATCGTCGCGAAGCCTCCCCCTGGATAATCGGCGCCATGAAACACATTACCAGATCCGATCGCCGTGGCGGACAAGACCATGAGCTGCTTCTCCCCGCCGTACAGCTCATTGTCCAAGATGGTCAAATGAGCTCCGGAGATGGACGCGGCGGCGCAGCCGGGCGTGCCGTAGGAAGCATGGACTTCGCAGTCGCTCATGGTGCCGAAACAATTGGCGCCGTCGATCTGGAACGCGACACGTGCGTCGTAGAATCTGCAACCTTCGACAAGCACGTCTTCGACGCCTCCTACAGCGACATGATACCATGTCGGACCGTAGAATTCACAGTCGCCAACAATCATGTTTGTAGTCCTCGAGAATCCAATAATACCATGATCACACTGCATAAATGTGCAACTAGTAACTGTGGCGCTAGCGGTTGCCCAGGCATCAACACCATCTTCATGGTTCATGAGCGCGCAATTGTGCAACTCCAGCGAGGTGGACCAGAAATAGATTCCTACTGGCGTGTTTTCCGTTGTCAGATTCTCAATACGGACATTGGATGTACCATTGACCATGAACCCGATGGGCCCGGGATAACGCTTAACCGCTTTCGACGCCGGGCCGATCATCGTTACTCCTGGACCGGATCCGATGAATGTCAGATCCATATCATCAACGCCAACCACGACCCAATCACTCCAACCAGACGCGTTGTACATGAAATATTGATCATACCTCCCCGGGCCGATGAGGATCGAATCACCGCTTGCCGCCGCCTCCACTGCTTGCTGAATGTTCGTGAAGTCCGCGCTGCCGTCCACTTCCACACGCCAAGTTCGTGCATATGCCCCAGAAGTAGGCGGAAGCAGGATGATAGCTATGACAGTCATGATGCGTCTCATCTGCGTCTCCAATGATTGCAGGGGAGGGCTACGCCACCCTCCCCCAGCCAAGTACATTAGCGCAACAAGAGCAATCTTTGCGTCTGCACGAAACTACCTGCTCTTAGGTAGGCGAGATAGGTCCCGCTCGGCACAGCGCGCCCCCGGTCATCCTGGCCATCCCAGACGACCAGATGGTCTCCGACACTGTACATGCCGGAAGCCAGGGATATAACCAGTCCTCCCCGGAGATCATAAAGGGATAGGTCGATTCTTTCGGCTGATGCCAACGTAAAATGTAGTTGCGTCTGCGGGTTGAAGGGATTGGGAGCCGGTGCGCCCAGCGCCGTGACGAGATGGGTCGTCGTTGGCGACATCAGTTCTCCGAGATCTCTGCTACTAACTATTGCCTTATCTACACTGGTCAACATCACGGTAGAGGCATCAACTGACCCCTTGATGGCCCGCACTGCAAAACCGAATGAGGGGTGCAACGAACACCAGTCGGAGCCATCCGCGGTCATCCACCCCTTGGCCCCTGATTCGGAGTCGATGTATCCAATTGCAGATCCTCCGCCCGTACCCTGAGACACGAACACACTACCGTAAGGCAGATGAAACACCACAAAGACTCCGCCCGACTGACCCGCATAGGTATTGCTCCAGTCAATTCTACTCCATCCGGAGTTGCACCCATAGACAGCCGCCATGACTGGCGTTCCATCATTTATAAACCCAGGATCCGTATCATTGCCTGCCGCCAATAACACGGATTGAAAGGCGGACGTGCCGTCGTTGTTGAACCATTCGATCCCGATAAGACCTTCACCTTCTGCCAGCGGTATCCATGCTGCCATGTAGCTGTTGTCGGTGACCGGATTCATCCCCAGCACGCCCAATACGCCCTCACCATGAACCGTCGATGCTCGAGACAGCGACAATATTGCCAGCATGGCGATCATCAATTTCTTCATCATTGCCCCCTCCATTCATTGGGATACGCAGAATGCGACTCTCTTCGTCTTGCTTGCACTCCAGGGTCCGGTGACCGTGTCGGTGGCGCAGCGTACGCGGAACTCGTAATAACCCGTGATGCACTCGATATCGGATAATGTCAGCGTATGCCGGAAGCCCCCGGTGGCGTTGGGCGCGATGGTTGCGGTGCCGGGGATCAATACAACGCCGCTGGGCATGCCGGGGGCCTTAATTTCTACCGCATCCAAAACAGGCTTACTGTTCCAATTAGTGTCCCAGAGAAGATTCCAGTCCAATTTCCCATCTTCGGGGTCGTGCACGAATTCGACCTGCAGTGAGCCGGCCGTCACGAGAGGTGTGGTTTCATCGGAGTACTCCATCGGACTCCCGGATGAACGTTGCCCCGATGTGGCGACTTCGTATTGTAGGGCGCCGCACGGCCACACAATTGTCACATCGACATCTCCCGCATAGGTGCCGAGTCCGAAGGTCAGAACACGATCGTCCTGAGTGCCGCGGCCACTACCTCCGTCGACTTCCTGAATCTGGACCTGCCCTGCGTAGGATATTGTGACGCGCGCTCCGATGGCAGAAGTATTGTTGTTGGAAGGATCGCCCTTCAGCAGGATTGCCAAATAATTGTTCACCGGTGCATCAGCTCCGCCCGCGGCGCATGAGGACCGATAGAAATATTGTTGTGTCGATAATTGCCGGCCTAGGTACACATCAAGATCCCCGTCCGATTCACCACCACCGCGGTTATAGTCGCTGACTACAACACCATTCACCATTCCAGCCGCATCAAGGCCTGTCTTGGATGTGACATCGACATACTTGATATTATTGGAATATAAAGGAACTGTAACAAGCAGATGCGGGGATTTCGACTCGGAGGAAGGTAGATATAGCAGATCTTGGGTGCCATTGAGATCATAGTCGAACGATCTCACGTTAGTGGCATTAAGTGCGAGGCCTGTAGAATGCTCCTCATATACTCCTGAATCATAGATGAATATTCTTTGTGACGGTCCATATGGCTCCCACATCTGTGACGAGAACGCAATATCGAGGTCTCCGTCGTTGTCGGCATCGAACCAACTTAGACCACTGATATGCAACAGATCAGGAGATCCGAACATGCTTGAAAACTCTTCCGTAAAAGCGCCGTCGCCGTCATTTAGATAAAGTCGTGCCGTTTCATAATTGACAACATGCTCGATGCTGGGCACGAGAAGGTCCATGTCGCCGTCCTGATCGAAGTCTGCCCAGGATGCCGCGATAGTTGCGAATGAAGATGACTCCATGCCCTCAGCAACGAATGAGACATCAGAGAAGACGCCAATTGTGCTGGTATTGTTTTGCAATAGGTAATCACGCAGGGGAGCGACATTTGACGCATTCGGGCTGTTGTCGTTCTCGACACCAGGATATGTCTGTGCACGCGTCACATATAAATCAAGGTACGTGTCGTTGTCATAATCAGCCCAGGAGCCGGACCACGTATCGGCGACGAAGGGCGTTAGCCCAACTGCTTGTGACACATCGACGAAATGTGAAAAGCCTCCATTTGGGTCGGATATGTTTTCGTAGAGTCGCGCATTGCTTGCGGCCGCCACGAATATATCCTCATCGCCGTCATTGTCATAGTCAGCGACAGAGACTCCACGCAAGCCGGGCTGCGGCGGGGTAATTGGGAATGATGCCGTAGTTCTATCCACAAAATCCGGAACACCGTCTTCTTGGAATCTATCATTGCGATATAACTTGGAACTAGCATCTTTAATTGAAATAAACATATCCGTTAATCCATCGTTGTCATAATCAACAACAGCACTACTGTAAGGCGTTCCCGCATAATCCAGATGCGAAGAAGATGACATATTGACGTAACTGGCATTGAGATATGTTACTTTGGCGATTCCTCGAGCCACATGCTCCTGGATGACGCAACTACTCATGCGAGCAGCCTGGCCCGGCGTGAAGTGATCCCAGCAACCCCGATAGGTGTACTCCATAAAGTTGGAGGTATCGGGGGAAAATTCGACCAGACAATCCCGGTAATTTGGATTGCAATGGTCGCACGGGTTGACTGGCGTCGGCGGAGTATAAATGCAATCTGGCCCGACAACCGGCCCGAGGCCGAACGGATCGCCTCCATGTGATAAACAGGGTGATTCAGGAGTGTCGGCAACACGATCTCCCATAGCGAGATCATACTGACATTCGGAATGCTCATCCCACGGCCAGTCTTGATACGCAATAAACGGCAATGGACCAAATGGATGGATCAAGCCGAGAAGATGGCCCACCTCATGTGTAAGAAATCCCGACTCAAGGTAGGACGTAAAATGAAGCGGAAGCACTCCAGCACCCCAGATAATCCTATTGCCTCCATGGCCTGAACTTGTTTGCGGCTGAACCCCATCCGGGGGCATAAAATAAATGTTGATTGATTGTGAATTGTACTGTCCTATATTCTCAAAATCTGAATATTCGATAGGATATTTGTAATATAAAAAATCATTACTGACAATATGGATGTCGAGCAAGTCAAAATAAATATTCCAGACTTCAAAATGACTAAACATTGAATCGAGCTCAGCTGATACCACTTCTGGAGCCAATCCACCAGACCCATCCGTTTTTGTTACTATATACGCATCAAGAGAGATCGTAATCGAACTATAGCTGTCATACAAGTAAGGCTCATCAAGTTCCATGCACCAGTCGTCCTGAACTAAGGGGACGGTAGCCATACCTGCCTGCGAACTGAAAAGCAAGACGATACAACAAGCGATATAGTACACAGTCGGCAGTGCGAGATGTCGAGTTCTGGAAGGGTGTAAAAGTGTATGCGTGTATGGGGGGGGGGTGGGGCATTTCTTAACATCTAGACAAGCACGACTTTGATCAAGACAGTCTCGCGATGAGCGAAAAAACATGCCAGCACCTCCTTGAAGATACATTTCAAATACACGACCGAAGAGGTCAAACACTTCCGAAATATCAAAGCGAGCCACAAAGACTGATAGATGGTTGCGAACTACCGTAGAAGCTCGCTTTCATATTTACTAGTGAATCATAGATTCGTGTTCATGTCCATGAAATTGACAGCACCACCATCAACTCCTTCTCTTGGTCGTACGGCGAACGCGAGACTTGACGCTCCCCCGCCCCATGCCCTAGATTCCTCCCGTCTGTGAAATCGTTCACATCCTGGGAGTTGCATCATCGGCCCTCCCCCGACAGCAGGGGTCGCGAGCCCCCGGATCCTCGGCGTCGGCGCGGATCTCTGCGACGTGCGCCGCCTGGCGCGGGAGCTGGACGCGCCGCAGCGAGGCTTCGCGGCAGCGGTGTTCACGCCGGCGGAACTCGCCGCCTGCCGCGGTGGTCCGCACGCGGCGCGCCGCCTCGCCGAGCGCTTCGCCGCCAAGGAAGCCGTCCTGAAGGCCCTGGCCTTCACCGACGGCCGCGGCACGTTCTGGCAGGATGTGGAGATCACGCGCCGCGGCCAAGGACCGGCCGCGGTCCGGCTGCAGGGACGGCTCGAGGAACTGGCCGCACGGCACGCCGCCGGCCGCATCCACCTGAGCCTCGCCGCCGCCGGCCACCACGCGCTGGCGGTCGCCATCATCGAGGAGCGCGGTGGCGCGGCGCCGCGACCGGACACCAACCACACAGGGGACTGACGATGGCCACCACGCCCACCTACGAGGACCGCCTGAAGGACTTCTCCTGGTCGCTGGCCGAACAGGAACTGGGCTACCGCAAGGGTGACCCGCTGAACATCGGCTGGCACTGCAGCGACCGGCTCTGCCAACAGGGCCTGGCGGACAAGACGGCCCTGGTCTGGGAGGACTTCTCCGGCGCGACGAAGACCTACACCTTCGACGACCTGCGCACGCTGTCGAACACCTTCGCGGCCCACCTGCAGGGCCTCAGCATCCAGCCCGGCGAGCGCGTCTGCCTGTTCATGGACCGCGTGCCGGAGCTGTACCTCGGGTTCCTGGGCGGGCTTAAAATGGGTGCGGTCGTGCAGCCGCTGTTCTCGGCCTTCGGCGCCGACTCGCTGTGGACGCGCCTGGACGACGCCGGCACCGCGGCCATCGTCACCCAGCGCAAGCACGTGGCCAAGGTGCGCAAGCTCCTGGACAAGCTGCCGAACCTGCGGCACGTCATCCTGGTCGACGCCGGCGACGGGCCGCTGCGGGAGCGCGAGTCGGGGCTCGACCTGCACGCGCTGTCCCGCGTCGACCGCTTCGAGGTGCACCCGACGGGCCCCGAGACCCCCTCGGTCCTGCACTACACCTCCGGCACCACGGGCCAGCCCAAGGGCGCGCAGCACGTCCACTACTCGCTGATCTCGCAGTACCTCACCGCCAAGTGGGTCCTGGACCTGCGCCCCGACGACGTCTACTGGTGCAACGCCGACCCCGGCTGGGTCACCGGCACCTCCTACGGCATCATCGGGCCCTGGGCCAACGGCGTCACCCAGGTGGTGCTGGACTCCGGCTTCAACGCCGAGAAGTGGTACGACTTCATGGCGCGCCGCGGGGTGACGGTCTGGTACTCGGCCCCCACGGCCATCCGCCTGCTGATGCGCGAGGGCTCCGACCTCGTGCGCCGGCACGACCTCTCCCGCCTGCGCCACCTGTGCAGCGTGGGCGAGCCGCTGAACGCCGAGGCGGTCGTCTGGTCGCAGGAGGCCTTCGGCAAGCCCTTCCACGACACCTACTGGCAGACCGAGACCGGCTGCATGATGATCACCAACTTCCCCGGCATGAAGGTCAAGCCGGGCTCGATGGGCAAGCCCTTCCCGGGCATCACGGCCACGGTCCTGGACCCGAACACCAACCTGCCGCACGAGGGCACGGGCCGCGTGGGGCTCATCGCGATCCGGCCGGGCTGGCCCTCGCAGATCCGCGGCTACTGGAACAACCAGGCCGGCTACGAGCGCAAGTTCGTCAACGGCTGGTACATCTGCGGCGACCGGGCCAGCATCGACGCCGACGGCTACTACTGGTTCGTGGGCCGCGACGACGACGTCATCAACACCGGCGGCCACCTGGTCGGGCCCTTCGAGATCGAGTCCGCCCTGCTCGAGCACCCCGCGGTCGCGGAGTCGGCGGCGGTGGCCAAGCCCGACCCCGTGAACATGGAAGTCGTCAAGGCGTTCGTCACCCTGAAGCCGGGCATCACGCCGGACGACGACCTCGAACTCGAGATCATGAACTTCATCCGCAAGAAGCTGTCGCCTTTGGCCATGCCGCAGGAGATCGAGTTCACCGAGTCGCTGCCCAAGACCCGCAGCGGCAAGATCGTGCGGCGCATCCTGCGCGCCCGGGAATTCGGCGAGCCGGAAGGCGACCTGTCGACCCTGATGAGCGAATGAGCCGCGGCCCGTCTCCCCCGGGAGCGGGCCGCACCACACCGACGCGGGAGACGACGATGGACGAGCGCAAGCAGACGATCCTGGACTACGTGGTGAACGAGTACCTGGAGGAGGACGACGACCGCGTGATCGGCCCGGACACCCCGCTGATCACCGGCGGCATCGTCGATTCGTTCTCCATGGTCTCGCTGAAGCGGTTCCTGGAGAAGAAGTACGGCATCCAGATCCCCGACGCCGACGCCTCGCCGGAGGCCTTCGACACCGTCAACCGCATCGACGCCCTGGTCGAGCGCTTCATCAAGAGCTGACCGCCGGGAACGGAAGGGAGCAGTCATGGCATTCGCGACCGGGACCAGGGAGTCCTACCAGCAGGAGCTGGCGGCCATCCGCCAGGCCGGCCTCTTCAAGGAGGAGCGCTACATCCGCAGCCCGCAGGGCGCCGACATCGAGGTCGAGTTCCCCGCCGGCGCGCCCGGCAAGAAGGTGATCAACCTCTGCGCCAACAACTACCTCGGCCTGTCCAGCCACCCCGAGGTGGTCGAGGCGGCGCGGCGCGGCCTGGACGCGCGCGGCTACGGCATGTCGTCGGTGCGCTTCATCTGCGGCACGCAGGACATCCACCGGCAGCTCGAGAACAAGCTGACCGAGTTCCTGGGCACCGAGGACACGCTGCTGTTCCCGTCCTGCATGGACGCCAACGCGGGCGTGTTCGAGGCCGTGCTGACCGACCAGGACGTGATGATCGCCGACCGCCTGGTGCACGCCTCCATCGTCGACGGCATGCGCCTGTGCAAGGCGGCCACCGACACCTACAAGCACTCGGACATGAAGCACCTGGAGCAGAAGCTCCAGGAGCACCAGGACAAGCAGCGCCGCCTGATCATCACCGACGGCGTGTTCTCGATGGACGGCGACCTCGCCCGCCTGGACGAGATCGTCGCGCTGGCCGAGAAGTACGACGCCATGGTCTTCGTCGACGAATCCCACGCCTCGGGCTTCATCGGCAAGACCGGCCGCGGCACCCACGAGCACTGCGGCGTCATGGGCAAGATCGACATCGTCACCACGACGCTGGGCAAGGCCCTCGGCGGCGCCTCGGGCGGCTGCGTCAGCGGCCGGCGCGAGCTGGTCGAGCTGTGCCGGCAGCGGGCCCGACCCTACCTGTTCTCCAACACGGTCGCGCCGGTCATCGTCTCGGGCGCCATCAAGGTCCTGGACCTGATCTCCGGCACGACCGAGCGCCGCGACAAGCTGGAGTGGAACACGAAGTACTGGCGCGAAGGCCTGCTGAAGATCGGCCTGGACATCAAGGCCGGCGACAGCCCCATCGTGCCGGTGATGCTCTACAACGCGAAGCTCGCCCAGGACGTGGCGCGCGACCTCTACGCCGAGGGCATCTACGTGGTGGGCTTCTTCTTCCCCGTGGTGGCCAAGGGCCAGGCGCGCATCCGCACGCAGCTCTCGGCCGCGCACGACCAGAGCCACCTCGACCTCGGCCTGGCCGCCTTCGCCAAGGTCGGCGCCAAGTACGGGATCCTGGGCCTGGGCAAGAACGAGATCATCGAGAAGTACGGGACCTGAGCCGACGCCGGAGGGACGCGCCATGAACGAGCCGCGCCGCATCGCGATCGATCTGCCCGGAACCGAGGCGTTCCGCGACGACGACCTCGAGGTCCTGCGCACCACGCTGCAGACCATCGTCACGCTCTCGATGGAGTGCCGCGACGAGCCCTGCGACTCCTCGCGGCGGATGCACCGCGAGGGCTGGGACGTGCACTGGGGCCTGACCTGGATCGCGCGGGCCCGGCGCGGCGGCGTCACCGAGGAGGCCACCGGCGCAACCCGGAGCGAAGTACTCGCTCGGCTCCAACAACTTACCAGCCTGCACGAGGTTGACGGCTGCCCGTAATTACCGTTCTTTGAGTCCGTCTCCTGGAGGGGGAACCTGGCCCGCTGACGGACGTATGGGAACGGATGAACACCTGGCGCCGACCGACGGCCCTGAGGGCCGTGTTGATCCTGTGCAATCTGCTGCTGATCGCGGGTGTCGGAACGCTGCTGGCGGTCCACGGGCACCGCGCATCGCAACGCGGCCACGCCGACGGCGCCGCCCCGCCCAGCATCCTGCTGATCGGCATCGACACGCTGCGCGAGGACCTGGTCGGTCCCTCCGCTTCGGGCGCCCCGTCGCGCACCCCCCACCTGGACGCCCTAGCCCGCGACGGCGTGCGTTTTGAACAGTGCCTGTCGACGGCTCCCTGGACCCTGCCCTCCTTCGCCTCGATCTTCACCGGCCTGCGGCCCTACCGCCACGGCGCCGTCGGCGGCGAGCGCGACTACCTCTCCGAGCGGCACACGACCCTGGCCGAGCACCTCGCCCGCGCCGGCTACGCCACGACGGGGTTCGCGGGGATCAACTACCTGACCGGCCAGTTCGGCATGGATCAGGGCTACGTGTCGCCCCCGCCGCGCGCGACCGACCTCACGGGGCTGGACCAGGCCGGCAGCGTCACACGGCTCACCGGCGACTTCTTCGCGCAGCACCGGGACGGGCCCGCCTTCGTCTTCAGCCACTACTACGACCCGCACGCGCCCTACGCGCCGCCGCCCCCCTGGCACCGCAAGTACTACCTGGGCAACGAGTGCCGGCCGGGCGAGCCGCTCACCGCGCGCATCATGTCGTCCGAGGGGTTCCGGGGCGAGAACGCCGGCCGCGGGATGTACGACTGGCTGGCCGGCGTCACGGACCCGGCGTTCCCGGTCGCCCAGTACGCGGCCGAGGTCGACTACGTCGACGACCACGTGGGCCGGCTGGTCGCCCGGCTGAAGGAGCTCGGGCTCTACGAGCGGATGCTGATCATCGTGGTCGCCGACCACGGCGAGCACCTCGGCGAACACGGCTTCTACTACACGCACTACCTGCCCTACCAGGAGACGATCCACGTCCCGCTGATCGTCAAGCTGCCCGGCAGCGCCGGCGCCGGGCGCGTCGTGGAGACGCCCGTCTCCACCGTGGACCTCCTGCCGACCGCGCTGGAGGTGGCCGGGATCGCCGTGCCCGACACCCTGGACGGCGAATCGCTCGCCGGCCTGCTGCTGGGCAACGCGAAGCCGTCGCGTCGCGACCTGCTGGCCGAGCAGGGCTCCGACCCCGAACGGTTCTGCAAGACCCTCGTCGCCTGGCCCTGGAAGCTCATGCTGTTCCGTGAGGAGGGGCGGGAGCGGACCGCGCTCTACGACCTCGTCGCCGATCCCGGCGAGACGCAGGACCTGTCGGCCGACTTCCCGGACGACGCCGCGCGTCTCGCCGAACGGCTGCGCGCGACCTACGATCCGGCGACGCCGCTGGGCAGGGGGGCGGCGGGCGTCCGCGCGAACCTCGGCAAGTCCGACATCAGGCTGCTGGAGTCGCTCGGCTACGTCCACAAGCCGCCGGCGAAAGGCGCCGGGGAAGGCTGAGCTGCAGGCCGGATCACTTCCCGGGATCCGGCGGTGTCCCCTCGCCCGATCCGGAGACCGGCCGCAGCAGCGAAGCGACGATCGACCCCCCGAGCAGCGCGGCGATGACGCCCAGCGAGACCGCGACGGGCAGCTTCCCCACGTCCGCCAGCAGCATCTTCACGCCCACGAACGCCAGCACGAGGCCGAGCCCCACCTTCAGGTAGTGGAAGCGGCCCATCATCCCCGCCAGCAGGAAGTACAGCGCGCGCAGCCCGAGGATGGCGAAGATGTTCGACGTGAAGACGATGAAGGGGTCGGTGGTGATGGCGAAGATCGCGGGGATGGAGTCGACGGCGAAGACGATGTCCGTCGCCTCGACCACCACCAGCACCATCAGCAGCGGCGTCGCCAGCCACCGGCCGCCCTCCTTGACGACGAAGCGGGCGCCGCGGTAGTCGGAGGTGAGGGGGATGAAGCGCCGGAACACCTTCATCACGGGGTTGCGTTCGGGGTGGATCTCGCCGCCGCGGTGCAGCAGCAGCTTGACGCCGGTGAAGAGCAGGAACGCGCCGAAGACGTAGATGATCCAGTGGAAGCGGTGGATCAGCGCGGCGCCGGCCACGATGAACAGGGCGCGCATGACCAGGGCGCCCAGGATGCCCCAGAACAGGACCCGGTGCTGGAGCTTCGCCGGCACGGCGAAGAAGGAGAACAGCACGATGAACACGAACAGGTTGTCGACCGAGAGCGCCTTCTCGAGCAGGTAGCCGGTCAGGAACTCCAGCCCGTGGACCGCGCCGAAGTGGTGCCAGATCCAGGCGTTGAACAGCAGGGAGATGCCGACCCAGACCCCCGACCAGATCAGCGCCTCGCGGACGCGGATCTCGTGGGCCCGACGGTTGAAGACCCCGAGGTCCAACGCCAGCATCACCAGCACGAACCCGATGAAGCCGGCCCAGAGCGCCGGCGTCCCGACCGAAATACCTTCCATGTGCACCTCGCGTTGGTACGACCCTCGCCGCGGCGATCGCGCCGCCTTCGGGCCGGCGACCAAGATAGGGCCGACATGCCCTGCGGCACAACCGGACGTTCAGGGGTGGATCGCCGCCACGCCGCCGAGACCCCGGATGGTCATCGGCTCGGACAGGGTGACCGGGGACACCAGGTCGTCATCGCCTTCGAGCATGACGAGCGTCCCGCCGGGCGGCGTGTAGGCCGTGCCGTCCATCGCGACGGACTCCACTTCCGGGGCGGCGGCCAGCCGCGCGACCGTCGCGGCGGAGTCGTGCCCGTCGGCCGGATGGACGAGCAGCGTGCGGTCCGGTAGGAACCCGACGCCTGTGCCGCCGGGGTGATCCGGACCAGGACCTGGGCGGGAACGAGCGCCGTCGGCGGTGACGAGCCCGGCTGCGGGCGCGGGGCTTCGGCAGCTGCGGGGACCACAGCCACAGCTGCCGATGCGCCCTGGATCATCACACTCGACATTTGGCGAAGACGCGGTGCCTGCATGACGTTCCTCCCTCGGCATCCGGCACGCTGCGGTTTCTGTGCTCGACGTCCCGGCGCGTGGCGTAGCCCGGCAGAGCCTGAACGAGCAGGGAGCCGCCTCCACGAAGGGGCCGGCAGATCCGCGATCCGCCGGCCCCGTATCGTCGCGATTGCGATCCCGGTCAGTCCGTCAATTCGCCGGTGCCCAGGTTCCCCACGTAGTGACGGCCGTTCAGTTCGATCGCGGCCTCGCCCTCGCCGAACACGACGGTGAAGGAACGATCGATGTGGCGTTCGAGGTAGTCCTCGCCGCGCTCGACGGTGATGTCGGCGACGTAGGTGCCGGTGAGGGTGCCCGAGAGGGCCTGGCTGAAATCGTGCCCGACGCCGCACGGTACGGTCACATCGATCAGCTCGAAGTCGAGGGCGCCGGTCAGGGTGCGCACGAATCGCGGCGTCTCGAGGCGATTCGAGGCGTCGCGGCCGTACGTGCCGTTGATGGTCAGCAGATCCGTGTTCACGCCGGTGACCGTGAAGGAGGCGACGAGCGCGTCGAGGTTCTGCTCGAGGCGCAGCGTGCGGTGGGTGCCGACGCCCGAGAGGATGTCGAACTCGACGGTGCGGGCGGTGTCGCCTTCCACGACGCGGAACTGCTGGGGCTCGCCCGCGGCGTCCAGGAAACGCAGCGAGTAGACACGGGAGATGAAGGCGTAGGGCGTGCCGGCGGGGTCGCCGCGCTCGCGCTCGACGGTGATGGTCCAGGTGCCGGTCAGCAGGTCGTACGTGGCCTCGTGGAACATGCCGGCGGGGAGCGTCTTGGCGGCGTCGAGACCGCCGACGGCGACGGACAGGTCGGCGATCTGGTCGGACAGGCCGCCGTTGTCGGTTGCGACATCCGCGGCGATGACGCCGGCGGCGTCGGCGTCAGCGGTGACGTCGGTCGCCGACGGCGACACGGCGTCGTCGCCGCAGCCGGCCAGCAGCAGAACCGAGGCCAGCAAGGCGAGCAGCGCAGATCGGGAAGTGTTGGCGGGGCGGATCTTCATGACGAGCCTTCCTTGTGCGGGTGGTGCGGGGCCGTGATACGCGGTCACCCCGTGCAAGGAGCTTGCCCACACGCGCCGCCCCCGATCACCTGCGGGGCGATTTCCGTATCTGAATAGGTATCAATGTATTGCAAGAATATTCGCACCATGGGGCGGCGCATGGGCGTCCCTGAGGGGTGTACCTGATGGTACAACCCCATCCCCTCCTCGAACGTTGACGGGAAATCATCACTGCTGATGTTTGCTTTTGTTAACAATATGTAACGCATGCTTGACATTCAGACATCCGCCCGCCAGGATCGACTCATGAAGGAAGACATCCGCACCGAAGTCCGCCGTCTGCGTTTCCTGCACGACGAGATGACCCAGGAGGACCTAGCGGCCCGCGTCGGGGTGAGCCGCCAGACGATCATCGCCATCGAGAAGGGCCGGTACAACCCCTCGGTCGGCCTGGCGTTGAGGATCGCGCGCGCGTTCGGCGTGCGCGTCGAGGACGTGTTCGCCCTTGCGGACGAGGAACCACGGGAGACCCGCGATGACGAGACTGGCTGACCGGATCGGCTGGCACCCGACCACCGCGACCCTGATCGGTGCGACCCTGGTGGTCGGCGGCTTCCTGCTGGCGGAGGCGAACTGGTGGTTCATCGTCCTGTCCGGGATCGGCGCCTTCGGCCCGGGCATCCTGCGGGAACTGGGCTGGCTGCGCGACAACGACGAGTTCGCGCGCCGCGCCGCCCAGCGCGCCGGTTACCACGCCTACCTCGTGACGGGCCTGGTCGCCTTCGTGCTGATCGGCTTCATCCGCTCCGGCGAGCGGCACCTGAAACACCCGGAAGAGTTGTCCACGCTCTTCCTGGCTCTGCTCTACTTCACTTGGCTGCTGAGTTCGCTGCTGTCGTTCTGGGGAGCGCGCAAGGCCGCCTCGCGCATCCTGATCGGCTTCGGCATCTGCTGGCTGCTGTTCAGCGCCGCGGACAGCTGGCAGGACCCGCTGGGGCTGCTGATGCACTCGCTGGTGGCGGCGCCGTTCTTCGTGCTGGCGGCGCTGGCCAGGCGCTGGCCGCGCGCGGCCGGCCTGCTGCTGATCGCGGCCGGCGTGTACTTCTACTTCTTCTTCGACTTCCACTCCGACCGGCGCGGCGGGCTGATCACCAACAGCGTGACGGCGGTGCTGCTGGTGGGGCCGCTGGTGGGCAGCGGGGTGGCGCTGCTGGGCGAGCGGCGGGCGACCGCTCCCTGACGGCGCTACTCCGTGTAGGTCGCCGCCACCTCCCTGATCCCCCGCGAACACGCGGCGCAGAACGACTTCAGCCCCTTGGTGAACATGATGCAGTCGAGCTGCGCGCGGTACATGCCCTCGCTGCAGTAGCCCGCGCCTTCGAAGGCGCCGACGACCCCACCCAGGCCCGTCTTCGCGAACCAGGCGTCGAGCTCACGTTGGTGGGTGAGCGACAGCTCCTCCCCCGCCGCCACGGCCGCGTCGATCTCGGCCTGCGGCGCGCCGCCGCGCATGAGCTTCGCGATCAGGTCGGTGTTCTCGCCCCGCCGCTGCTGGTAGACGGCGTCCGCGGCGTCGTGCTCGGCCTTGGGCCAGACCGTGGGCACGGCCGCGCCCGGGGTGGCGAGGTCGCCCCACTTCAGGCCGCCGGGGGCGAGCAGGGCGGTGATGTTGCGCTCGCGGGGCTCGACGCCGCGCGGGTAGAAGTCGTTGTAGGCGGTGCTGGAGGAGTAGTACTCGTCCGCGAGGCCGGCGAAGCCGTGGCCGAACTCGTGCACGAAGACGTAGGGGCTCCACTGGTTGTCGCTGGTGAAGGTGTTGAACAGGTTGTAGATGCCGCCCCCGCCATAGCGCGTGTGGTTGACCATCAGCGACACCACGTCGTAGGGGACGCAGGCGGCGACCTCGCGCAGGGCGCGGTTGTCCTCGGTCAGCAGGTAGCGCTCCGAGCCCAGGGAATTGAAGGTGCAGCCCAGGGCCGTGTTGCGGTGGACGCCGCGCTCGGGCTCGTCGCAGCCGGACTGCTGCGAGGGCACCATCACGCCGCGCACGCTGAGGCGGCCCGACAGCGAGCGGAAGGGCTCCTGCCCCAGCAGGATGCCCGCGAAGCGGCGGACGTCGCGGTCGAACTTGCCGGCCTCGGCCGCCGTGTAGCCCTCGCCCAGGATGGCGATGTCCAGGCAGGCGTGGGGATCGCCGGCGACGGCCGCCTCGACCACGACCGCGTCCGCGGGCGCGGGGTCGCGCCGGACCTCGACCGCGGCCGGGTCGATCTCCGTCGCGAAGATCTCGGCCATGGTCCCGTCGGTGCGCCGCGCCTCCAGCGAGAAGCGGATCGGCGCCCTGGGCAGGGGCATCAGCACCGACTCGTGGTAGGTGCGGCGCACGCCCGCCGCGGCGGGACCGGTGGTCGCCCACTCTCCGAAGTAGGAGTCGAAGCCGCGCGAGAAGATCACCTCGCCGGTGGCGACGTCCGTCGCGACCGCCAGGTAGCGGCCGAGGTCCAGGCAGTCGACCAGGTGCACGAGGCTGCCCGCCCAGGTCCCCTGGCGATGGACGCGGTCCAGGGCGACGATCTCCTCGCCGGCGGCGCCGGTGTGGAAGTAGTCGACGCGCAGCGTCTCGTCGAGGAAGCGGTCGGCGAAGGTCGGAGCGGCGGTCGCCGCGGCGGCGGCCGCAAACAGGACGAACAATGTCGCCATCACGGCCCGGATCGCTTTTTTCATCGCTCTTCTCTCCGGAATGCGGGGGTGGACGTCGGATACGGCGCGCTCGCGGCATGATACCATGGATCGCCGCACCCTGTCGCATTGCATCCCGCCAGCGACCTGATGACCGGACGCCGCGGCGATGCTAGTCTGACTCCCGGGGTACCGGATCGGAAGTCCGGCAGATTCCATCGCAACCGGGAGGGAACCATGCATCGCGTCACCATCGTCCTGTTCTTGTTGGCCGCGGCCTGTCCGGTCCTGGCAGGCACCGGCACCGTCGCCGAACCTGCCGGACCCGAAGGTTGGCGGTCCGGCCCGAGCCGGGCCGGGATATTGCTCATCGAGACGATCGACTCGGCCATCGGCGAAGCCCTGTCGCGTCTCGACATCGCCCACGACAACTACGCGGGCGACGACTTCACCGCCCTGGACCTCGCCGGCTACCGGCACGTGTTCCTCGGCTGCGACGGCGGTCTCATCGATGAGGCGAGCATCGCTCACGTCGCCGCGTTCGCCGAGGGCGGGGGTTTCCTGCACCTCTACGGCGGTTCGTGCGACCTCGGCTACGCCGAAGCCGTCAACACCTACCTGGTGCAGAACAACATCGCCGATTACTGCTGGATGCAGCCGGCGGGCAGCCCCGACCTCACCGTCACCAACGCCGGCCTCTACCTCGCCGCCGGCCTGCCGGCGACGATCGACTTCGCGACCACGGGGGCTTCGTATTACCAGATCCGCATCTACGGTTCCGACGTGACCGTCGCGGCCCGCAACGGCGACGGCGTGCCCGCCTTGGCCACTCGGCGCCTGGGCTCCGGGCGGTTCGACATCTGCATCAACTCGCCGGCCGAAGCCTGGTACACCGAACCCGCCGACATGGATTGGCTGACGCAGGTCGTCGCCAACATGTTGAGCGCCGACACTTCGGCGCCCGAGATCCTGCTGCTCGCCTCCACCACCGACGCCGTCGGCCCCGCGCTCGATCAACTCGGCGCCGGCCATGACCGGCTCCCCGTCTCCGTCTTCACCGCGGCCGACCTGGGCGCGTACCGACAGGTCTTCGCCGCCCTCGACGGCGGTGCAATGACCCTCGCTCCCGTCACCGCGCTGGCGGACTTCGCCGAGGCGGGCGGCGCCCTCCACGTGCTGGGCGGCACCGCCTCGCAGGAATACGTGCTGGCCATGAACAGCCTGATCATCGGCAACAACACCTCGAACTACATGTGGGCGATGTCGCCGGTGACCCCCCACAGCCTCGTCGCGGATTCCAACCACTACCTGACGCGCGAGTTGCCGGCGACATACTCCTTCGCCGACGTCAGCGCGACCTACTACCAGCTGCGCGTCACCGACCCCGCGGCCGAGGTCGCCGCGATCAACAGCGCGGGCGCGGTCCAGCTCGCCGCCAAGGAGATGGGGGCGGGCAGGTTCGACATCTGCACGAACTCCCCTTCCATGGGCTATTACACGGGCGCCGATTTCGTCTGGCTGACGACGATCGTGCGCAACATGCTCGACGCCGCCGGCCCGCGCATCCGTGGCGTCGCCGACGTGCCGAACGACCAGGGACGCCAGGTGCGGCTGTCCTGGGCCCGCGCCCTGGACGACGACGCGGCGGCCGCGGATCCGGTGGTCGAGTACGCCGTCTACCGCCGCATCGATCCCCTGAAGACGGCCGGCGCCGCCGCCGCGGACCTCGGCACCCGCTACCCGCCCGGCGACTGGGAGTACCTGCGCTCGGTGCCCGCCGACCGGGAGGCCGAGTACGCGATCATCGCGCCGACCCTGGCGGACTCGACGCTCGCCGACGGCGACCACGACACCGTGTTCTTCGTGCGGGCCAGGACCGCGACCGCCGGCGACTACGTGGACTCCACTCCCGCCGCCGGCAGCTCGATCGACAACCTCGCCCCGAACGTGCCCACCGGCCTGATGGTGTTCTACGGCGCCAGCAACCTGCTGACCTGGCACCCGAGCGCCGACGCGGATTTCCGCTACTTCAAGGTCTACCGCTGCGACGTCGGCGGTCCGTATGCGTTCATGCTCGCCACCACGAGCACCGCCTGGGTCGACGGCTCGGGCGACTACGAGAACAACTACGCCGTCTCCGCGGTCGACTTCGCCGGCAACGAGAGCGAGCTGGCCTTCCCCGGCGCGCTCACCGACGCCGGCGAGGCGCCCGTGCTGCGCACCGCCCTGCGGCAGAACGCGCCGAACCCCTTCAACCCCTCGACGACGATCCGCTACGAACTGGCGCGGACAGGCCGCGTCGAGCTGCTCGTCTTCGACGTGTCGGGCCGCGAGGTCCGCCGCCTGATCGACGGCGTGACGATCCCGGCGGGACGTCGCACCGCCGTCTGGGACGGCAAGGACGCGTCCGGCCGCGATGCGGCGGCCGGCCTCTTCTTCTACCGCCTGACGACGGAGGACTTCAGCGGCACGGGACGCATGATGCTCGTGAAATAGCCGCTCCCGTCATGGAGAAAGCCCGCGCTCCCCGGGGAGCGCGGGCATTTCTGTGTCCGGGGCGGGCGCCGCGGGGTCAAGCCGGCGGCCGTTCGACGCCGGGGTCGCCCGGCAGCTCGTACCAGGTGCCCTTGCGCTGCCCGCGGCGGGCGAGCCGGCCCTCGGCGACCAGCCGCTGCAGGTGGGCCTTGACGGTGTTGCGGTTCGCGCCCGTCAGGGCCGTCGCCGCGCGCACCGTGACGCGGCCGTGCGCCCGCACCGCGGCGAAGATCGTCTCGGACAGCGGCGGCAGGGGCGCCATCCGCTGTTCCTGGTCGATCCGCTGCGTGAGGTCCGTCACCTGGCGGGCCAAGCAGTCCAGGAAGAAGGCGGTCCAGGCGGCGCTCGCGGCGCCATCCTCCCCGGCCCCGGATTCGCGCAGGCGACGCGCGGCTTCGTCGTAGGCGGCGCGCTCATCCTCGAAGACACGGTCCAGGGAAGCGCTGGTCGCGTAGGCGTAGCCGTGCTTGAGCAGCAGCAGGGTCGCGAGCAGGCGCGACAGCCGGCCGTTGCCGTCCTGGAAGGGCTGGATGGCGAGGATGCCGCCGGTGACCGCGGCGATGGCGAGCAGGGGGTGGACGCGGTCGCCGTCGAGATCCGCGGCCGCGTCGGCGAGCAGCGCGGCGAGACGACGCGACGGTTCGGGATCGGCGCCGGAGGGTGCAGCGTCGGGGACGGCGGGCACGGCCTCGAGGAAGACGTCCTGCGGCAGCGGCTGGCTGCGCGGGCGGCCGCGGTGGCGGGCGTCGCGCTCGGCGTGGCGCAGCAGGAACCCGTGCAGAAGGCGCACGTGGTGCTCGGTCAGGCCGATGTCGCGCCAGGATTTGACGACCATCTCGAGGGCGTCGGCGCAGCCGGCCGCCTCCTGCTCGTCGCGCGAGGCGAAGGCGCGGGCCTGGGGGCCGAAGAGCAGCCGCTCGACGGCGCGGTCGTCCATGGCCGCGCCGTCGAGACGGATCGACGAGCCGACCGTCTCGACCGTGGCCACGCGCTGCAGGGCCGCCAACCGTTCCGGGGGCAGGATCCCCGGGCGCGACCAGCGGCCCTTGAACTCGTCGACGGTGCCGACGGCGCGCAGCATGCCTGGCGTGATGATCTCGGTGTGCCTACCCTCCATGGTGGCGGCTCCTTTATGCTCCGGTTGCTCGGGGGTCATGGGGTTGGTCGACACGATGGGCGAGTTTTCACCCCGGTGCGGGGGGACGCTCGTCGGCCACATCCTGTGGCCGGCTCGCTCGACTTCCAGGCTGCCCCGCCATCCGTGGCGGGGCAGCCTTGCAGACGCCCCCCGAACCGGGGTGAAAACTCGCCCATCGTGTTGACCACCGCCATCAAGGCGGACGACGATCGGATGAACAACCGTGAACTTGGTCATATATATCCTGATGATGGCATTTTGTCAATGGTTATGATGGTATTCGGGTTGAGATTTGGATATATGGATGTTGATAACAATCTGGCGGCGAGCATCGGGCCCTCCGGGCGGGCGGACTGCCATCTCATTGACGCATATGCTGTTACGTGGTAGGCTGGCGAGCGGTTTCTTCAGGAGGGGCGCATGCGTCACGAACTCGGCTTCCGACTCGACGGGGATCGCCGGCTGCTGGCCGTCGCCTCGGTGGTCGGCTGCCTGGCACTGTACGGCGGGTGGCGGCTGTTCTGGTTCCTGACCGACGACGCTTTCATCGCCTTCCGCTACGTCAGCAACGCCCACCTCGGGCACGGCTACGTCTGGAACGCGCCGCCCTTCCTGCCGGTCGAGGGGTACACCAGCTTCCTGTGGACGGTCCTGCTGGACCTGGTGTGGCGCGCGACCGGCGTCGAACCGCCCGACAGCGCCAACTGGATCTCCCTGCTGTTCGCGTGCGGGACCCTGACGCTGGCCGGCCGGATGCTGCTGCGCCTGGACTGGCGCGAGCGGCTGCGCCCGTGGCGAGCGGCGTTCCTGGGCCTGATGTTCGCCTACCTGCTGCTGAACCGCACCTTCCTGGCCTGGAGCAGTTCGGGGCTGGAGACGGCGATGTTCAACTTCCTGGTGCTGCTGTGGGCATCGGCGATGATGTCGGCTCCCCCCACCGCGCGACGGCTGGCCCTGGCCGGCGGCGTCGCCGCCGCCCTGGCGCTGACCAGGCCCGACGGGTTGCTCTACGGCGCCCTGACGGCGGCCGCCGTGCTGCTGGTGGCCTTCGGCACCCTGGACCGCCGCGGAGCGCGCCGGCTCCTGCTCGCGGGCCTCTCCCCGCTGGCCGTCGTCGTCGCCCACGAGGCCTGGCGGCTCTCGTTCTACGGCGCGTGGCTGCCGAACACCTACTACGCGAAGGTGACGAGCGCCTGGCCGCAGAGCGGCGCGCGCTACCTCTGGAGCTTCACGCTGGAGTACGCCCTGTGGGCCGCGGCAGCCGTCGCGGTCTGGGCGGTCGTCGCCGACCTGCGCCGCCGCGGCTGGAAGCCGGCGCCGCCCGCGGACCGGGCCGCCCTCGCGGCGGTCGCGCCGCGGTGGGCGGGCGGGGCGGCCCTGCTGCTGCACTTCGCCTACTACACGTTCGTGGTGGGCGGGGACCACTTCGAGTTCCGGGTCTACTCGCACCTGCTGCCGCTGATCTTCCTGGCGGTGGCCTGGTCCCTGAACCGCCTCGACCGCGGCCCGACGGTGTCGCTGGCCGTCGCGGGCGCGGTGCTGCTGCTGTCGCTGCCCCTGCCGTGGACCCACTGGGCGCTGACGAAGGACCTGCAGACCCGCGCGCAGACCCACGTGCTGCGCATGCCCGTGGCCCCGAGCTGGCCGGCGCCGGTGCGCTGGTACGCGGCGGCGTTCGACCGCGCCCAGGCCTGGCTCATCCCCCACCACGTGGGCATGCGCCACCAGGAGCACAAGATCTTCTGGCAGACCCAGCTCGGTTATTACCCCACGCGGGAGCAGGGGATGTCCCTGGGGACGTCGCGCTACGCGACGATCGGGCTGCCCTGCGTCGGGGTGCCCTCGTGGATGATGCCGCACGTCAACATCGTCGACGTGCTGGGCCTGAACGACTACGTGATCGCGCGCACGCCGCTGCCTGCGGGCATCGACATGATGGCCCACAGCCGCCGCCCGCCGGCCGGCTACGTCGACAGCTACCTGCCCAACCTGCTCTACGACGGGAAGGTCTGGTTCGTGCGGGAGCGCACGCCGCCCCTGACGGCGGCGAAGATCGCCGAGCTGGAGCGCACCTGGCGCGAACGCGCGGACACCGGCCTCCTGCGCCCGGAAACGGACGGCCCCCAGTCCCGCTGAGGGACCGGGGGCCGCCGGGGGCCGGATTCGCGCCGCCTACTCCGTCATGATGATGACGTGCTTGACGGTCCGGAACGCGTGCGTGTCCAGGATGCGCAGCTCCAGCTGCTCGCCCACCAGCTGCAGCTCGTAGCTGGCGAGCGGCTGCGGGCTGACGACCTTCGCCTTGGTCGCCGGGATCAGGATCACGGTCACGCGGTCGGTGTCCAGGGCCGTGAAGACGGCCCCCTCGAGGCGGCCGGTCGGCTTGACGGTCTTGCCGAGGCCCAGGACGCCGCCCTTGGACTCGATCAGGTCCGCCGCCTGCAGCTCCTTCTTGGTGCCGACCACGTAGTAGATCGTGCTGAGCCGGGCGCGGGAGACCTCGATCGCCTCGGTCTGGGACTGGATGGTCTCGGTCTGGGTCTGGATCGTCTGCTGGCCGGCCTGGACCTCGGCGGTCAGACCCGTCACCTGGGTCTGCAGCTCGTCGACCCGGGCTGTGAGCTGGACGATCACGGCCTCCTTCTCGGCCACGGTCTGACGCAGGCCGCGGATCAGCTTCTCGAGGCCGGCCGCCTTGACGCCGCTCTCCTTGAGCTGCTGGTCCAGCTCGCGGATGCGCTCGTTGGCGCGGGCGATGCTCTCCTTGATGCGGGCGATGCGCTGACGGGCCTCTTCGCCGCGATCCTGGCTGAGGCTCTGCTCGGCCTCGAGCTCGGTGGCGAGGGCCTGGGTACCCTGGTCGCCGATGTCGATGGCCTCGAGGCTTTCCTGGATGCCGGCGATCTCGTCGATGGCCGCCTCGTAGCGCTCGGTCGTCGCCTGCTCGTCGGCCTGCAGGACGGCGAAGTCGGCCTTGCTGGTCTGGAGCTTCTGGAACAGGACGACGGACGCGACCAGCAGCGCCACGACCAGGACGATCAACAGCACCATCGCGGGCTTGCGCATGATTTCATCTCCTTGGTAGAACTTCCGGCGTCGGCGGGGGTGACGGGCACGCCGGCATTTGCCTGCGCATCATAACCACCAATCGGGCCCGCTGGCAACGGATCGGATGCGGATTCCGTCCGGCCCCGGCGGCTGGGATTGCGTAACTAATATTATGACAATGCAATACGCTACCGAAGCACCGGCCGGGGCGCCTGTGCTAGAGTGGCGGCCGGTGGGTCTGCAAAAGGAGGATGGGATGCGAACGCGGAAATGGACGGGCGCGTTCATCGCGCTGTCGATCGCGGCCGGCTGCGGCGGGGACGATCCCGTGGCGCCGCCGATCGAGGACGTCTACGGCCGGTGGACCGCCCTCGAATGCAAGTACCAGAGCGTGCCGCCGGAGACGACTGTCGACATCGTGGCCTACGGCGGGACCGCGACGCTCGACCTGCAGGAGGACGGCGACTTCGAGCTGGTGATCTCCCCCATCGGCGAGCTGTCGGCCACCACCTACGGGTTCTGGGAGTTGAGCCAGGACCTGATGAGCCTGACGCCGCAGGGGATGCCCTTCTCCTGGGAGTTCGACGTCGCCCTGAGCGACGGCAGGCTGTCGCTGCGCGGCGCGTCGGTCGAGTTCGACTTCGACAACGACGAGGTGCCGGAGGACGCGACGCTGGACATGCTCCTGTCCAAATGAAACAAGCCTGTCGATATCGCTTGCGAGCCCCGCGGGGATCCGCCTAGAATTCCCCGATCACGATCTCCATGCGAATCCGGCACCGAAGCAAGGGGGCGGTTCATGTTGAACAGGATTCTGGTCTGCCTGGCGCTCGTCGTCGCGATCGTGTTCTTCGCCGGCTGCGGCAAGAAGCAGGCGGACGAGAAGCTGGCCGAGCGGATGACCGAGGAGATGCTCGAGCAGGCGACCGGCCAGAAGGCCGATGTGGACATGAAGGACGGCGACATCACGATCAGGACCGAGGAGGGCGAGGTCAAGATGCAGGAGACCTCGCAGTGGCCCTCGGACATGTTCGACGCGGTGCCCCGCTTCGAGCACGGCGAGCTCGAACGCGTCACCAGCGGCACCCAGAACGGGCTGCGGAAGTTCAACCTCTGGTACAAGGACGTCCCCGACGACGCCTCGGACAAGTACCTGGAGCAGCTGAAGGCCGCCGGCTTCGCGTCGCAGTTCGCGTCGATGGGCCAGCAGGGCGGCATGCTCAGCGCCCAGAAGGGCGACGTGGCGGTGCAGTTCATGCACGGCAAGGAGGACAAGACGGGCGTGCTGATCGCCTACGAGGCCCCGGCCGAGTAGGCGCAGGGAGGCGGCCGTGATCCGACGTTGGGCGCTGCTGGTCTGCCTGGCGTGCGCCTCCCCGGCGCCCGCGGCCGATCCCCTGCAGGCCGTGCTCGAGCGGTTCCTGGCCGCGAACCCGTCGGCGCCCGGGATCAGCGCCTGGGTCTGCTGCCCGCGGCTGGGGCTGGACTGGTCGGGAGCGGCGGGGTTCGCGACGCGCGGCGGCGGGGAGCCGTTGACCCCGGCCCACACGTTCCGCATCGCCAGCAACACCAAGACGTACGTCGCAGCCGCCGTGCTGCGGCTGGCCGAGCAGGGTCGCCTCTCGCCCGACGACCCTCTCGGCCCCCTGCTCTCCCCCCTGGAACGCGAGCTGCTGGCCGCCGACGGCTTCGACCTGGACGCCATCACGGTGCGCCTGGTGCTGAGCCACACCTCGGGCCTGGACGAACACTCAGGCGACCCGCGCTACGCCGAGGCCATCACCGCCGACCCGCAGCACGTCTGGACGCGCGAGGAGCAGGTGCGCCGCTGCGTGGAGTGGCGCGACCCGGTCGGCGCGCCCGGCGAGCGCTACAAGTATTCGGACACCGGGTACGTGCTGCTGGGCGGGATCGTCGAGCGGCTGACCGGCGAGCCGCTGGGAGTCGCGGTGCGCGAGCTGCTGGACTACGGGCGGCTGGGGCTGCGGTCCACGTGGTGGGAGCTGGACGAGCCGCCGCCGGCGGGGGCGGGGCCGCGGGCGCACCAGTACATCGGGGAGAGCGACACGCATGACTGGCACCCGTCGCTGGACCTGTTCGGCGGGGGCGGGCTGGTCTGCGACGTGCGCGATCTCGGGACGTTCACGCGCCTGCTGCTGAAGGGCCGGGTCCTGCAGGACGAGGCGAGCCTCTCGGCGATGACCGGCGGCGGCACGGCCGACTACCGGCTGGGCCTGATGTGCGTGGAGCTGGACGGGCGGCTGGCCTGGGGCCACCAAGGTTTCTGGAACACGTTCGTTTTCCACGTGCCGTCGCTGGACCTGACGGTGGCGGGGTGCGTGCTGGACCACGACGCGACGAACGGCCGGGCGCTCGCCGCCGAGCTGGTGCTCGCGGTCGGAGCCGATCAGGCGGGCGGCCGCTGACGCTTCCGGAACCGCCGCGAATCCCCCCACGCGTTGCGCGCGACGACACGCCCCGCCAGCTCGACGCGGTGCTGCAGGCAGACGCGGCACTCGTCCCGCCCCTCGTCCAGGCAGGGCTTCCCCTCGTACAGCCGGTAGTTCCGGCGCGCGTCCTGCGGCGTCAGGTTGGGCATGATCACGTTGGCCCCGCAGGCGATCCCCTGCTCGCGGCCGTCGGGGGCCAGGGCCTGCAGCGCCGTGGTGGCGGCGATGTTGACGTCCGGCAGGGCCAGCCTCGTGACCGCGATCATGTTCAGGGCCAGCGACAGCAGCTCGTCGTGCGGCATCATCCCCAGCCCGTGCATGGGCGACTGGTCGTGCACGATGTAGGGACCCATGCCGATCATGTCCACGTCCTGGTCGCGGAAGAACAGGATGTCGTCGGCCAGGTCCCCGATGGTCTGCCCCGGCAGGCCGATCATCACCCCGGTGCCGACCTGGAACCCCGCCTCGCGCAGCGACGCCAGGCAGGCTACGCGGTCCTCGAAACGCTGGGCCGCCGGGTGCAGGCGCGCGAAGAGGTCGGGGTTGGAGGTCTCGATGCGCAGCAGGTAGCGGTGGGCGCCGGCCGCGCGGAAGCGGCGGTAGGTCTCGGGCGTCTGCTCGCCGACCGCCAGCGTGACGCCCAGCCCGTCGGGCAGCTCCGGCCCGCGGCTGCGCTCCTTGATCTCCCGCACGCAGCCCGCGACGAATTCCACGAAGGCCTCGTCCCACTTCTCGCCCGACTGCAGCACGCAGGAGCCGTAGCCCATCTCCGCGGCCCACAGGGCGCAGTCCACGATCTCCTCGTGGGACAGGCGGTAGCGCTCCACCTCGCGGTTGCCGGCACGGATGCCGCAGTAGTGGCAGTTGCGGGCGCACTCGTTGCTGAACTCGACGAGGCCGCGGTAGTACACCTCGTCGCCGATGCTGCGGGTGGCGAGGTCGAAGGCGGCGCGGCGCAGGCGGGCGACGTCCCCGGGGGCGGTCAGGGACAGCAGGGTGATCAGGTCCTCGCGGGCGAGGGGCCGGGCGGCGGGGTTGGCGAGCAGTCGGTCCATCGGGGGAACCCGACTTTGCGGAGGGAGACCGGATCCGGCGAACACCGGTTCCATGGTAGTTGCCGTCACAACCGGCCGCAACCGTCTTGCTTGGCCCGGGCGGGTCTCGCCTGCCGGTCAGCGCAGCAACCGCTGCACGAACTCCGAGCGGTCGACGTTGGCCACGTGGGTGAACCACTCGTCCTGGAACTTGTAGACCAGGATGCCCAGCCAGATCCAGACCAGCCGGGCGCGGTAGATCGCCTGCACGCGATCCCAGCCGCGGAACCGCGCGATCGTGGCGTAGACCAGGAACAGGGGTTCCAGCAGGTTTGGGAAGCAGAAGAACACGAACTCGTTCTGCGTGACGAAGAACAGCGCCTGCCCGACGGTGCGCAGGGCGAAGGTGGCCGCGATCTCGCGCCGGATCGGCTGCCGCCAGCCCCAGATGAAGATGAACAGGTAGCCGACCCAGTCGGCGGACTTGTCGAGGTTCTGGTAGAGGACATTGTCGAGGCCGGCGGGGATCAGCAGGTCGCCGTCGACCGAATCCAGCAGCCAGTTGGCCCAGCCCGCCGCGAAGGGGAAGCGCAGGAAGAGCACCGGCAGCAGGAACTTCAGGGCGATGACGACGACGATCAGGACGAGGTTCACGGGCGACCGCCTTGGCCCGGGGGGAGCGCGACAACACCTGGCCCAGCCCCGACCGGTCCGGGGCTGGGGCGCCATCCTGACCATACATCTCACACCTGCGCTCGGGATGGTGATATTTTCGCACAGGGATCCGCCGACCGCCGATCCGGCTGAGGCGCTCCCGGTATGGGTGTGGAAGGAGAGTACGGATGATGCGAGATATTTTGCGGCGGAAGTCGATCGGAGGCATCGGCACTGCGGCCCTGCTGGCGACGCTCATCGCGACGGCTGCGGTCGCCGTCGAGCCGGCGACCAGCGCGAACCTGGCGTTCGTCCCGGACGAGAGCCTCGCCCTTCCGGCCCCGACCACGGTCGGCGGCATGCCCCTGATGACGGCCCTGGCGAACCGGCGGTCGTCGCGGGAGTTCAGTCCCGATCCATTAACCCTGCAGATGCTCTCGGACCTGCTGTGGGCGGCCACCGGCGTCAACCGGCCCGACACCGGCAAGCGCACCGCCGCGACCGCGCGCAACTGGCAGAGCCTGGACGTCTACGTGGTGACGGCCGCGGGGACGTACCGCTACGAGCCGGCGGGGCATGCGCTGGCGCCGGTGCGGCCCGGGGATCTGCGGGCGGCGACGGGGGCGCAGCCGTTCGTGGGCGAGGCGGCGGTGAACCTGGTCTACGTGTCGGACGGGGCGAAGATGCCCAGGGTCGAGGATGCAGCGCAGCGGGCGCTGTACGACGGGACGCACGCGGGGATCGTGGCGCAGAACGTGTACCTGTTCGCGACATCGGAGGGGCTCGCCGTGGTGTTGCGGGCGATGGTGGACCGGGAGGCGCTCGGCACGGCGTTGGGGTTGGCGGAATCGCAGAAGGTGGTCATGGCGCAGAGTGTGGGGCATCCGAAGGCCGGTTCGTGATCACAAGATGTCCAGCCGATGGGCCGCCTGGATGCGATCGGCGATGTCGCGAGGCACGCCTGCCTCCTCGGCAAAGTCGGGCCACCGCTTCACGGCCGCCACGACCTGCTGGAGGATCTCCTCCGCACGACCGCGTTTGAGCGACGCGTTCCCGGCGCAGGCCCGGAAATCGTCGACCTGGAAATCATCGCGCTTGCCGTTGAGGGACATCTGGTGGGCATGCGTCCAGGTCCCCTCCGGGTTGTGGTTGTACGTCACGTCGAAGGCCGGGGACAACGTCCACGTTCCCCCTTTGTCCATCAGGAAGGCGATGTTCTTGACGTGGTCGTCCTGATTGCGGCCGACGACGTTGAAGGCCATGCGCCGGAACTGCTCCTCGAGGCTCGCCATGGGCATCTCGAGGGCACGGATGACGTGCAGAGCCTGCTCATAGGAATAGGCGCCCGCCTTTTTGTAATCGAAATGCGCCATAGCGCCCAACGACTGCATGTGGACTTTCTTGCCCGTCTCCGTGCGATCGAAGCGCCGGGTCATGAAATGGCTGCGGCCATGCTCCTTGAGCAGGCGGCACTCCATCATGTCGATGCCCGCGGCCTTCGCCATGTTGTGATAGGCGTACTCGATCAAGCCATAACCGGCGGGATCCACGAGCTCCTGGTCCCTGTTCCCCGACACGCCGTCGAACTTCAGGATCCAGTAGGAATACCCGCTCCCCGCGTCGATCTGCCCCGAGCGCACCTCGTTCGTTACCGGGTTCCAGGCGATGATCGCCTTCGCCCGGGCTCCGCCCGCCGAGGTGCCCACGCGCAGGATCTCCTGAAGGGAATCCTGCCTGCTCGCCGGCTCGAGAGAACCGGTGTATTGACCACGCCGGGACAGGATCGCGCTTGCGAGATCGACCATGGCCGCGACATCGACCAGCTCCGATTTCGTGGCCGACGGGCCCCGTGCCGGCTGGTACTCCAGCGCACCCATGCCCCTAGTGCCCGTGTAACACAGGCGCTCGACGGCATGGAGCGTTTGACCTGCGCGTCCCTCCTGGACCAGCCAGGCCTCGATCAGGGCGTTGCCGAAATCGTCCGGCAGCGAATCCGCCAACAAGCCGGGCAGTCCCTTGAACGTCTCGCGGGGCAACGCCGGGAACGCATAGATCCGCGGCGACAGCTTCATCGTGAGGGGGGCGACTTCGATCCCGCTGCCAATGAACTCCGGGGCATACTCGAAATGGGCAAGTCCTGCCCCCGCGTCCCAATTGACGGCGCCGATCCTCCGGCCCCAGAGAAGAACGTTGGCGACGTTCATTCCTCATCCCCCCATGTCCACGGCTTCTTCTCGTCTGGCCGTTTGACGGGGAATGATGCGCGCCGTCGTTCCTTCCCGAGCATCTTCACTTGCTGGATCGGACTCATCGCGGGCTCCGGGATGAGGGATTCGATGTTCTCGAGCAGATCGAGCGCCCTCAACAGCCGGATCCATTGCGTGGCCTGGGCGGAGTGGCCGTGTTCGATGCGTTGGAGGGTCCGCTTGGAGACACCCGCCTCGTTGGCGAGCATGTCTTGTGTCAGGTTCTGGTTGAGGCGGTACCGGGCGATGCGGTTCCCCAGTTCTACGAGAACAGCATCATCAGAAGCCCCGCCCAGACGTTGCATAGCCGCCACCTTTGTCTATTTGTATGCCGATTCATACTATAACATGCCATCATTGACGCTTATCGGCAATAATAAATTTGTGTCAATATAGCGCCATATGTGGCATATTATAGATTGAATAATATCTATATGGACAGATTTGGCACTTTATAGAGAAGTAGCCGGCCACACCGAAAACTCCAGCGCATCCTAGTAATTACGGCTCCACTTCAAATCCAGCCCCGACTGCCCCGCCCGACTGAAACTCGTCTCGATCTTGAACCGCCGCGCCAGCCAGTACTCCAACCCCAGCGAGAACACCTGCTCGGACTGCAGCGACTGCTCGTAGCGCAGCAGGGTGCGGCGGTTGAGGTACTTGCCCACCATCAGCGCGCGGCCGCCCGTCTCGCCCGCCTGGAACCTCAGCATGTCGACGCCGAGCTGGCGCGAGAGCATGGCCTCGATGCGCGACGTCGTGAACGTGCGAGCCACGCTCACGGCCCGGCTCTGCAGCATGCCCGTCTCCTTCTCGTCGAGCTGGTCGAGCGGCCGGCCGAAGACCAGTCGCGCCATGATGTCGCCTTCGGTCAGCTCGGGCTCCGAGGTCAGGCGCAGTTCCGGCTGCATCGCGGTGCCGGTCATGTTGACGCGCACGAGCAGGTCCTCCTGCTGCGCCGCGAGGAGCAGGTCGATCTCGGGGTCCACGACGGCGCCGCCGAAGAAGATCGCGCGCCCCCGCTCGACGATGAAGGTGCGATCCAGCAGCGTGAGCTGGCCGCGCGTGGCGGCGAGATCGCCGAATACGGCGGGTGCGCCCTCACTCCGCCGCACCTCCAGGTCGCCCGCGAGCTCGACGTCGAGGCCGCGGCCGCGGATCCAGAAGCCGGAGGGGATGCTCAACCCCAACTCGAGGTCGAGCGCCTGCAGGGCCGGCTCTCCGGCGTCAGATACAGGCACTGGCGACGCGGCGCTCGTGTCGTGGGCCGCCTCGCGCCAGAGCGTCGCGGTGCCCTCGACGGGCAACAGGGCGGCGCGCACCTCGGGCACCACGAGCACGCCCTGGTCGATGCGGACGTTGCCGCGCAACGCCGGGCGGCGACCCGTGCCGGACAGCTTCATCTCGCCGGCGCCCAGGGCCCAGGTGCCGTCGGCCAGGCGCGCGCCCAGATCGTCCACCGCGAGGTCGCCGGCCAGGCGAGGGTTGCGCGGTGGACCAGCGGCCGCGATGTCGAGCGTGAGGCGGCCCTCGAGCGAGGCCTCTCCCGCGAGCAGGTAGTTCAGGTCGGACAGCGCCAGGTCACGCGCCTGGAAATGGGCGTCGAGCGTATCGCCCAAGGCGGTCGGCAGTGCGATCGGAAGCGCAGGCGATCCCGGCTTCCAGACCAGCGGCAGGTGCAGGGCGCCGCGCCCGGCCTCGGCGCCGCCGCGCGAGATCGTCCAGGCCGTGCCCAGCGCGCCGGGCGCCTGCAGCTGCGCCTCGATGTCGGCTACGTGGCCGCCCTCGTCGCCGTGCGCGGGGAAGGCGAGACGCAGGTGCGCCTCCAGGGCGGGCGCGGCGGCCGGGCCCGCGAGTTCGACGCGACCGTCCAGCAGCGGCACCGGCCCGTGCCAAGCGCGGCCCCACGTGGGCGCGATCAGCGGGAAGTCGGTAAGGTCGAGCGTGGCCGACAGGTCGCCGTCGTGCACGGTCATCGACGGCGGCCACACCTGCACCGTCGCGGGCAGCGCGGCGACGGCGTGTGCGATCTCGCCACCGCCATCACCAACGGTGAACAGTCCGCGCGCGCCGCCGGGGCCGCCGGTGAGCGTGAGGTCGGCGACCAGGGCTTCGTGTTCGCCCAGCCGCAGGCCCTCCACGCGGGCGAGCAGCGAGGCGCTGTCGGCGTCGGCGCGCATATGGACCGCCACGGCGTCGGGCCAGAGGTCGGCCGGCCACATCGGCACCGGCGGCGCGGCGGGCAGGGCCAGTTCGGCGTCGAACTCGAGGCGCGTGCTGTCGGGTCCGGCATGCCCGGCGCCGCGCACGCTCCCCATTTCGCCGGCGAGGTCGAGGTCGCGCAGGCGCAGCCCCGCGCCGCCGTCGAGCAGTTCGAGCACGAAGGGGCCGCGGGAACGCAGGTCGCGGCCGGACAGCACGACGGCCAGCGTGTCGGTGCGCACCACCCAGGCGCCGGGCGACCGCTCCACCTGGGCGCGTTGCAGCAGCGACATCCCCTCTCCCGCCACGCGCACGACGAGTGCATCGGGCGACGAGCGCAGGGTGTCGGCTTCGTCGCCGTAGAACGCTTCGACGGTCGTGAGCACGGTCGTCCCGGCCGTCAGGCCCTGCGGCGCCGTGATGCGGGCGCTGAGCAGCCGCGCCCCGGTCCAGTCGACCGCACCCTCGAGCGCGGGCAACACGAGCGAACCGTTCGTGACGGCGCCCTGCAACCGGGCGGATCCGCGCGGATCGCGCGCGGGGCCGGCGAGCACGGCGTCGGCCGTGAGCGCGACCTGGGCCGATTCGTCGAGCGCGGGCACGAAATGGCGCAACGACCGCGCGTCGGTGACGGCGAGCTGCAGGGCGAAGTCCAGGCTGTCGGGCGTGGCGCTGCCGCCGCCGTGCAGCGCCAGGCCCGGCAGCGCGACGGTCAGCGTCTTGACGACGGTCGTCGCGCCGCGCCGGTGCACCACGGCCAGCGCGGTGTCGAGCCAGGCGGTGGCGCCGAGGTCGGCGCGCAACGCGTAGTCCCCGGGACCGGCGCCCGGGAGCGCCGCGAGGGTCACCTCGCCGATCAACGGGCCGAGCGTGCGCGCCGCGGGCTGCGGCGGCAGCAGCGGGCTGAGATGGCCGGGGCCCGGCGCGTGCAGCGTCGCGCGCAGGTCCAGGCCGCGCTCGCGATCGGCGTCGGACGGCAGCGCACCTTCGATCTCGATCAGCACGCGGTCCTCGTCGAGCGCGACCTGCAGGCCGCTCGCCTGCAGGGAACCGGTCGCGGGCACGAAGCTCAACCTGCCGCTCGCCGCCCCGCCTGCGGGTGCGGCCGGCGGTTCCGTCGCGTGCAGCCTGGCCAACGCAGCGCTGTGGTCGCGCGGGCCGCCGGGGACGGCGGCCAGGCGCAGCGGCGGCAAGGTCACCAGCAGCGTGTCGCCCAGGCTCGCCTCGCCGGCGCCGGACAGGTCGAAGCCGAGCGCGCGCGCCGCGAGGGTGAAGGCGAGGGGCGAGCCGGGCGGCGCGATCTGGCCGGTTGCGGTGAGCCGCGCGCTCTCGATACGAAAATCTCCCTGACGCAGAGCCCCGCCGAGGCTGGCGTCGAGCACCAGGGCGCTCAGCGGACCGGCGAGATCGGCCACGAGGTCGGCGGTCAGGCTGTCGGGAGCGGTGAACTGCGGGTTCAGCGCGTGCAGCCAATCCGTGACGCGCGCCGAAGCCTTGAAGTGAGCGGCCAACGTGTCATCGGCCAGTCGCCCGCTCCCCTGCACCGCGAGGCCCTGCCAGGCGGCCGCGAGCGTGTCGAGGCGCGCCTGCTCGCCCAGGAACGAGAACGCGGCCCGCAGGCTGTCGCCGGAGGCCGCGGACGGGGTCCACACCCGCAGGCTCCCCTCCTGCATGGGCTGCAACACGTAGCGACCGGTCGCGTGCAGCAGCAGGCCGGTCTGGTCGACCCAGCCCTCGGGCAGGAAGGGCCGGCCCCGCATGACGGCCAGCTCGGACGTACCGGGAGTGCGCGCCTGCGCGTCCATGGTGAGTGATGAGGTGGAGCCGTCCGCGAGCAGCAGCTGCCCCGTCGCGACCAGGCCGGCGCCCTGCGGCGGCGCAGGCTCGTCGCGGCCGGCCAGCGTGAGCCGGTAAGCTTCGACGCCGTCGAAAGCAGCCGCTAGCTCGAAGGGCCAGCTGCCCGCAGCGCCGTCGAGATGAGCGGCGAGTGCGCTCCCACGAGGGTCGAACTCGGCCGTGCCGCCGGTGATCTCCCAGAGGTCGTCCGCGTCGCGCACGGCCAGGTCGTCGAGCCGCGCGAGGGGCGTCTCACCGCGGCGCAGCGTCAGGGAGCCGGCCAGCTTCCCGTCGCGCACGCTCAGTCCGGGCGCGACGACGAGCGACACGTCCGCGAGCTGAACGTCGCGCAGCGCGAGCGACGGCAGGCGCGGCAGCGCGCCCTCGCGCGGGAAGCTGCCGCTGTACGCGCCCGTGGAATCCGCGCGCGCGGGCATCCGGGACAGGCTCGCCTGCAGCCGCGGCAGGTCCGCAAAGACGCCGGCCAGGTGCAGGTGCCTGGCCACGACGTCGCGGCTCAGCAGCGCACCGCCGTCGATCTGCAGGTCGAGGCGATCGACGCTCGCGAGGGTGTCGGCCCCGTCGGTCCAGAGCAGGCCGGTGGCGTGCAGGCGCCAGGGCTCGGGCCAGGTCAGGCGGGACCAGGCGAACTCGCCGGGCAAGCTCGCGTCGATGCTGCGCAGCGCGGCGCGCAGGCCGGCCTCGCGCACGCCCTGCACGCCGAACACGAGCGCCAAGAGCACCGCGACGAGCAGCAGCAGCGCGACCGGCGCGATGGCCAGGCCGCGCGCCGCACGCCGCAAGGCGCGCCGCGCCGCGTCAGAACGGATGCCCGACCGAGACATGCAGCACCATTCGGGGTTGGTCCGGCACCACGTCGGTGAGCCGGAAGCCGAGGTCGGCCCGCAAAGGGCCGACCGGTGAATTCACCATCAGGCCGGGCCCGACGGCGACTTCGAGTTCGTTCAGGTCGATGTCGTCGTGCCGTGCCCAGGTTTGTCCGGCGTCGACGAACACGGCCGCCTGCACGCGGCCCTTTACCGGGACCCGCACCTCCGCCGATGCGATCAGCCGCGCCTCGCCGCCGAGCGGTTCGCCCGTGGCGTCCACGGGCCCGAGGTGGCGGCGCTTGAAGCCTCGCATGGAGGTGGAGCCGCCCGCGAAGAAGCGCACGTTGGGCGGCAGGTCGAGGTCGCCCGCCAGCGGTCGGCCCCAGCCCAGGCCGGCGCGCGCGGCCAGGACCGCGCGGCCGAGCGGCCGGTACTGGATGCGCTCGACCTCGGCCGTCAGGAAGTGGAAGTCCGACAGCAGTCCCGGCGGCGTGACGGCCACCTTCGCGCGCGACACGCCGCCGCGGGTCGGGTGCAGCCGGTCGTCGGCGGCGTCGCGCGACCAGGACCCCGACAACAGGGTGAGGTTGCCGTCGCGTTCGAGGAAGGCGTCGTTCGACTCGGGTCCCGCCTCGAGCCACTGCCGGCCGAAGGACAGCGAGAGGCCGAGCAGGTCGACGAAGGTCGGGCGCCAGGACAGCGTGGTGGTCAGCTTCGCCGAGCGCAGGATATAAGCCACCTCGGACTCGCGCGACACGCCGAGCGTGCTCGAGAGGCCAGAGCGCGGACCGGGGAACGACGGCCGCCAGGCCGTCACGCCGGCGTCCTGCCGGAAGCGGGAGTACGAGGCCTGCACGCTGAGCCCGCGGCCGGCGTGCAGCAGGTTGCGGTCCTTCCACGACGCGGCCAGCCGCACCTGGTCGTCGCTCCACCAGCCCACGCTCGTGGTGAGGGTGCGCATCGGCGCGGGCTGCAGCTCGGCCACGACGTCGAGCGTCTCGGCCGTGGCGGGGCGGGTGTCCAGGCGGACCTGCCGGAACAGCTCGAGCCGCCGGATGTTCTCCTCGGCCTGCTGCAGCGCGCGCGTCGAGTAGAGATCGCCGCGCCGCAGTCCCGAGCTGTGGCGCACCAGGGGCGCCAGGTCGGCGGCGATCAGGCCTGGGTCCACCTCGCCGAACCGCATCACGAGTCCGGGCTCCGCGACGAGCGCGGCGTCGACGAGCAGCGAGTCGACCCAGTCCACGCGGGGCGCCACCTGCGCCGACGCGTGGCCGGCGTCGCGCAGCAGCGCGACGAGCGCCAGGCGGTCGGTTTCCAGCAGATCGTCGTCGAAGATCCGGCCGGCAGCGGTCTGCACGAGCCGGTAGGCCCGGTCGCGCTGCACTGCGGTCAGGTTCTCCGGCAGACCCTCGAGGGCGAGGCTGCGCACGAGCACCGGCTCGCCCGGCTCCACCGTCAGCACGATCGCCACGGACTCGTCGTGGTCGGCGCCCGCGAAGCCGACGCTCAGGACGGCCCGCGGGTAGCCCCGGCGCGCCAGCAACAGGGCCGCGCGCCGCAGGTCCTCGTCCAGCGTCGCGGGGTAGAAGCGGGGCTTGCCGCCTCCGAACAGGCCGCCGCCCGCGGCGAGCGCGAGGCCGCTGCGCAGCTGGCCGGCGAGGTCGCCAGGGAGGTCGGAGACCTTCAGGGAGGCGACGGGGTAGCCTTTCCAGGCGGCGGCTTCGTTGGGGGCGTAGGCGGGGGGCGGGGGGGCGGCGCGGGCGAACGCGGCGCAGAGGAGCAGCGATAGCAGGATCGGGGTCAGGATATGCGTGGGGCGAGATAGGATCGGCAGCGTGCGCGATGGCGGCATCTCGACCCCGGTGGTGGGAGGCGGCGTGTGCGCGGTGGGTGGTGGTCCAGGGCGCAACAGTCAATATAGCATGGGGCTAGCGTGGTTGGCCATGGATCCGCCATGGCTTGCCGTCACGGAGCCAGCGGCGACCTCCTAACCATGGTATCGGGAAGAGCGATGAATTCTATTCAGATAGTGCATTCTATTGAGGTTGAATTCGCGGAGGCTGAATATACAGGCCATCGCCTTGCTTTAACCGCGATGACGGCTGGTGCGTGTCGTGCGCAAGCACGGATCGAGACAGGCGGCCCTGCCTGCTGCAAGTCATGCATAGAGACGACGATCGCCTAACCTGCTTTCAGGAACAACTCGTATCGGGTCTCGATGAACTCGGCCTTGGGCCGAAGTGAAGTATTTGTCGGCAGCACGATCGCCGCGCCATCCATCTCCTGCAGTCCGAATTTCAGCATGGGTCCATCGACTTCGAGGAGTATGTCTGAGCGGATCGCTACTCGCATGTCAGGCCGAATTCCGAGTATGTGCCGATCAAACGCCGCGTGATGAATCTTGCATAGCGCGAGTCCGTTCGGGACAACAGGTTCGCCGCGCGGATCGGAGTCGGGAAGTATATGGGCTGCGTCAAGCAACTCCGAGTGCTTTAGACGGCAGACCGCGCATCGGCTATTGTAGGCACGGAGCACACGAGCACGAAACTTCTGCTGATGAAGACGTCGAAGTGTGATCGTCGTGACGTACTGGCGCCGCGCCTCATTCACTTCGGTTGCTGGGAATAACGAACCCGCACCGACTACGGCCTTATCGTCGATCGATACGCAGAACGTCAGGTCCTGCTGATTGTCTGCAACAACGTAGACCGGCCAAGTCGGGAGATACTCACCCTTTTCGATACCAAAGAAGTAGATGAGGGGGATCGCGTCGTGCAGTGCCGCTCGCAACCCTACGTTGTCTCGGTGTCGCGGATCCATACCGCGGTACCGATAGGCCAGACGCCCATGTAAATCCAATCCATCGTCGTATGGTGCCGGTCTTGTCGGTGACGGCGGGGCGGTTGTGATACTGATCGGGATGGATCCGAAGAGGCGCGGCTTCCATATTCCACTTGCCCCCAGTAACGGGACGACTTCGCCTTTGTAGGAAAACCCCTTCGTCAACAGGTTCCAATTGAGCACTTCACCGTACCTGTCGGTGGCCGCCTGCAGAAAGTTAAAGGCGCTACGCCTGATGTCTGTTTCAATATCATGGCTGAACACTGGACACTCCCGTGACAGACAAACCACAATCAAGCCGGGCGAACGATTGAGTGATCTCTATGTGCCTCACGTAACTCTCGCTGGCTTACGGAACACCTGGTTCCCGTGCCATACGAGGTACTTGGGGGACGGCATGAATTCTCTGCTCTGCGGCTCCCTGATCGGCGTGGCGTGGTAACGCAGGAGTTGCTCATTCAGCCCCTGTGACCCCGACACGCCTTGAGAAACCAACAATCGCCGCTCCACGGATACGGTGAACACCCCCCGATCCAGCAGCTTGTGGTGCATCGTGCATAGGGCCAGTCCATTGCACTCCACATCCGGGCCGCCCGCCTCATGCCACATAATGTGCGCTGCTTCCAGGGCCACATCCACGGCTCCGAGGCGCAGGTCGAACCCGCAAACAGCACAGCGCCGCTCGTAGGCGCGCAGGACTTTCTCGCGAAATGCCGGGTCACGCTTGGCTCTAGACGACGTCGATCGCTCCAAGTCCAATCCCACTGCGGACAGGATATCGTCATGCAGGGTAGCAGGGAAATGGGCGTCGAGGATTGCCTGGGCCACATCAATCAGCAGCTTGTGATCATTCCGCAGAGCATCGTAGATCTCCGGCGTCATCCCGCCCTTAACGTTGGTCCGCAGCAGTTCCGACTTGCGGGCATCACTGTGCCCGGTGCGCAGCGCCAAGTTGCCCGCATCCCGGACCAACCAGATACCGTCGTTTTGCAGACGCCAGAACGGATATTCCGGATGGTAGGACCTGCTCGGCGGCCCAAATTCGCGAAGCAATGCGCCCAGCTTCTGGTCCACCTCTCGGTATGGGATCTCTCGCGGTTCTCCGCGGCTGCAGCGGGCGAGAACCAGCAGCAACAGTAATGGCTTGTGAGGCGCGCGTCGGGTGCCGCTGGTCCAGACGTTGATCGAGGCGAGGCGGTTGATGATTTCGATATTATTCATCGAACTGTTTATCCATTCGGACATGAGCTCTCGCGCGGAGCCCGGGATCAGCCGGACCATCACGATCCGGATGCTAGCATGGATCGCTTGGCGATATCAATTCAGGTTAACGCACCAACACAGCCTTGCGCGCGCTCGCGGATCCTTCATCTGTGGACATTCGCAGAATGTAGCTCCCGCTCGTGACCGGCCGCCCCTGTTCGTTGCACCCGTCCCAAGCACACGCATCTCGATGTTCTCCGGCCGCCATCTCCACATCCATCAGTCCCCGTACCAACCGCCCTTTCAAATCGTAAACTTCAAGGATGACTCGCGAGGCCTTCTCGAGCACAAATCCGATCGAGGTGCTGGGATTGAAGGGATTCGGCACATTAGGCAACAACCGCCCCTCTGCAGACACAACGGACGGCGTCTCCCCTACCCCAACCGAGTAGAAATCCCTCGCATCCACCCGGCCCTGCACCACGCTCATGATCTCCGGCCAGGCATCCTCGTCGACAGGAAACCCATATTCCTCGCTGAACAACTCCCGCAAATCCTCCCCCACCGAAGCACTCATCGCCGCCACAAACCAAGTCGCCTGCTTCTCGATCGAGTCCATCGCCACCGGGATCGCCTCCTGCGATGGCAGGAACGTGCTGAACAAATCGAACCAGCACTTCACCCCGTAAGTCCCCCACATCTCCATCAGGATCCCATCCAGCACATCGGCATCGATCGTAGCGTAGTCCCGCCCATTCGCCTTGTAAGCTGCCAGAGCGCCCTGGAAGTTCCCCCAGTAGTCGCAGAAATGCCCATCGATGTCCGCCCGCGCCGTCGCCCCCAGGTCGCTCGGGTAGTCCATCGCCATCCGCCAACTCCACAGCGCCCCCAGAGACGCCAGCCCCTCCCCGTACGTCGTGTTGTGCTGCGGCGACGGCGTCCACAGGAACATGTTGAACGCGTTGCACGAGCAGGTGAAGTTGTGCCCCAGCTCGTGCCACATCACGAACCACTGCGGCCGGCGGTTCGCCGGGTCGTTGATGATGTAGCAGCTGTTGTGCTCCGCCTGCCCCCACAGCCACCCCAGCCTCACCGGGTTCCCGCTGGCCCCGCACACCGACGTCACGGGGTCGGTGGCCACGTCCAGCACCAGGTACTGCGTCGTCCAGTTCGTGCGGTCGGGCCCCACGCCGATCGCCTGCGCCAGGAACGCCGCGTCGGTGGCGTGGACCACCTCGTACTGTGCGGTCAGCGCCGCGAGGTCCACCCCCTCGATCACGTCCGGCATCACGAACGTCACGTTGGACGCCGCGGTCTGCCGGTGCGTCACCCCGGGGTCGAAGGCGTTCACCCGGATGACCGCCGAGTTGCCGGCCATGACTCCGTCGACCGTCACGTCGACATACGGCGTCTGCCAGTGCTCGGCCGGCGGCATGATGGCGGTCACCAGCCCGTCGGCGTCGACCGTGGCGACATCCGGATTGGTGCTGCGGTAGGCGACGAAGTGCTCCTCGGGCGGCAGCAGCGTACCGTTGGCGTCGCGGATCTCCAGCTCGAGCTGGCCCATGGCCGGCCCGCTGGGGCACAGCTGCAGGATCGGCGTCGTGACCGTCACCGTCGCCGGCGGCGTGTACGGCAGCGTCACGGCGTTGCTGACCTGGGTGTCGGAGTTGCCCTGCGTGTAGGTGCCGTCGATGATCTTGAACGTCGCGCAGCGCCAGTTGAAGCTGGCCGCGTTGCCGATCTGGTCCATCCAGACGCTGATAAAGACGACCGATCCCTCGACCGTGACGGTGCCCACGCCCCCGCCCGGCATCTCGCCGGTGATGTCCACCCAGCCACCGCCGTAGGTCTCCCCGACCACCGCCCGCACGTTGAACTCGCTGCCCACCGCGCCGTGGTTCTGGCCGGTGACCGGATCCTCGTCGGCGTCCACGTACCACAGGTAGGTCTGGGTGTCGTCCGGCCCGGGCAGGCTCGCGGGCACATCCCCGCGCAGCGCGATGGTGAACAGCAGCCGGCCGCCCTGCTGCTCCACGCTCGCAGCCGTGATGTCCAGCGACTCGTCGACCGCCATGTCCACGGGATCGTCCTGATAGGAGAGCATCTCCCAAGCGTAGGCAGCGGCGGGCCACATGACGAGCCCGGCGGCCATCAGCAGCCGGGCGGCAGGGACGACGAAGCGCTGGAACATGGCAATGTCCTCCAGCGAAAGGATGGGATGTCGGATGGCGGGAACCCCTGCGGATGATGCTACTGCTTTTGATATCGCGCGGTCAATACACTGGGGCGGATTCGGCGACTCGCCAACCATCCCTGGATTTTGACTATTCGGATAAAAACCCCGTGACGTTCAGGTGTGGGCGATATTAAAGCGCAAAAACTGCCACCGCAGATCCTCACCGACGATGCAATGTGTTATATCAGAAGCGATTACCACACTTCTCTGATGTCCCCGCAATGTCGCAAGTCGTGTCGCAAGTTCGTCGCAAGCTAGCCCACCCGTTCAAGGCTGGGAGTGGAGTGCAGCCACGGCTTGGGCGGCTCTTTGAGGTCCGTTGTTTTCATTAATTGAAAAAATGAAAATAACGCTCCGGCTTATTTTCGGGACCAAACGCAGAGCGGGCGGGGTCACCCCCGCCCGCCCCCTGCCCGCCTTGGTGCAGATCTTATTTCAGCAGTGTCATCCGGCGGGATTCGCTATAGCCCCCATCCGTCGTCATCCGATACAGGTAGGTCCCACTCGTGGCCGCCCTTCCCTGCTCGTCAATCCCGTCCCACGCATACACCCCGTCGTAGTTCCCCGCAGCCAGCCGCTGCTCCACGATCGTGCGCACGCGGTGGCCGCGCAGGTCGAACACGGCCAGCGACACCTGCGCGTCGCGGTCCAGCGTGAAGCTGAACGCCGTGCGGGGGTTGAACGGGTTAGGGGCGTTGCCGCGCAGGACCGCCCGCGCCAGCGGCCCGACGTCCGTCGCCAACGTGCTGGTGCCCAGCTTGGAGACCCCGATGCGGTACGAATCGTACGGCATCGTCGTCGTGAACCGAGCACAGGCCACCAAACTGACGCCGTCGGTGCGGCTCAGGATCGCGGCAGTAGCGTCGCCCTGGGCCCCGACCTGGATCGGGAAGCCCGCCGGATCGAGCACCGCGCCGGCCTCGCTGACCCGCGCGCCGTAGACGTCCGTCCGCGCGTCAAAGAACGAGCCCTGGTGGCGCTGGTCGTCCCAGACGACCACGAAGGTCGCGCCGTCCCAGCCCACGACCGGCCGCAGCTGGCGGCCCGGCGCCTCGGCGATCGTGAAGTTGCCGCCGGGGAACGTGCCGTCGGCGTTCATGATCCGGCCCGCGATGTAGTTGTTGGCGTTGGAGAGCGAGTTGTTCCGCCACACGAACAGGTACTTCTGGCCCGAGAAGGCCACGTCCGGCGTGCCGGCCGAGCCCGAGGTCGTCGCGGGGTTGGCCGCCGTCGTGAAGGTGCCGTTCGGGTTCACGAAGTTGTAGACCGCGTCCGATTGGCTGCTGTCGTGCGTCCAGTGGCTGTGGTAGGTCACGATCCAGCGCGACCCGTCCTGGCGCACGCGCGGGCCCACGTTCACGTAGCCGCCGCCGATGACCGTGGCGGCGTTCTGGAAGCCGCCGGTCGGCCCGTCGACGATCCGCATCCAGGTGTCGATGTACTGCGGGTAGGTCGCGTAGCGCGCCGTGGCGATCAGGAAGTCCTCGCCCAGGGCCTCGACGTCGGGGTCGAACCCGGGCATGACGTTGAACGGCGCGGGGTCGACGAAGGAGCCGTCGGCCAGCAGCCGCCGCGCCCGCACCCCGAGCGTGCCGTCGTCCCAGGTCACCAGATAAAGCGCGCCGTTCCAGGCGATCCCGGTCTGGCCGATGCTCGCGGCCTCGGCGACCTCGAGCGGCTCGGCGGACAGCGGCTGCCCGTCCGCGTCCAGGAAGTGCAGCAGCACGCGGTCGTCGTGGGCCGCCTCGCTGACGAAGACCAGCGCCGTCTGGCCGCCGGGTCCCTGCGCGAAGTCGGGTGTGCGCTGGCTGCGCGTGCCGGTCGAGACGCTGCTCTCGGCGCCGGGCACATTGCCCGCGCTGATGGGCAGCTTGAAGACGTTGGTGTCGTAGCCCAGCGCGACGCGCAGGTCGTACCAGAACAGGTGCACGCCGCCGCCGACCCGGCCGGTCATGAGCGGGCCGTAGGCCGTGTTGACGTTGCCGCCGATGACGATCGGCAGCAGCACGCCGCCGTTCGGGTCCAGCACGTTGCCGGCCGCGTCGATGCGCACGGTGTGCAGGATGTCCGAGATGCCCCACTCCAGCCACCACTGGGCGCCGTCGTGGGCCAGCGTGGAGTGGTCGTACTGCGTGAAGCCCGACACGAGCACCGTGCCCGCTGGCGTCAGCAGCGTGCCGTCGAGGGTCATGCGCGAGCCGAGCAGGGTGCCGAAGTCCACGATCCACGAGGCGTAGTACTCGCTGCCGCTGCCGGCGATGGTCATGCTCGGCACGGTGAACGAGGTGCCGAACGGCTGCGCGTCCAGCCCCACGCGCCGCGCCTTGAGGGTGCCGCCGTCGGACCAGTCGGGCCCGATGACCAGGTACTCGCCGTCGGCGACGACCGCCTGGGTGGGCCCGTACACCCAGTCCATGATCACGATCGGCGTGGGGTCCAGCAGCTGGCCGGCGGTGTCGATGCGCTGGCCGGCCAGGTAGGTGCCGTAGCCGTCGTCGTGGTAGATGCAGCGCGTGACGAGCCACTGCCCGCCCTGCCCCGCCACGTTCAGGCCGATGTCGTTGGGCTCGAACTGCGTCGCCGGGAAGGTGATGGGCGTCGCGTCGAGGACCTGACCCTGCACCGAGACGCGCACCGCGCGCGTGCGGTACTCGAAGTAGCCGCCCACCGGATCCTGGGAGCGGAACACGACGAGCCAGGCTTCCCCGTTCCAGGCGATGAACGGGCGGTCCTGCAGGCCCATGCCGCCGGCGATCAGGAACGGCGAGGCGTCGAGCGGTTCTCCCTGCGCGTCGAGGCGGACCCCGAAGACGTCGCCGCCGCTCTGCTCCGTCCCGCCGCCGACCTCCTGCCCGCGGAAGTCCGACCAGACGACCAGGGTCATGTCGCCGCCCCGGGCGGCGTCGTGGTCCTGCTGGCTGCCGGTGGCCGCCGACACCGCGGCGTCGCCGGGCAGCAGGCCCTGTTCGAGGATCGGCAAGGGCTGAGCCGCGGCGGCGGCCGCGATCAACAGGAACAGGCAAGTCGACAGGCTGGGGGATCGGCGCACGTCGGCCTCCCGGGCTGGCGTTCGGAAGCTGGGCGTCGGCGGGGGCGCCCGCTGAAAGAATAGCAATATAGTAGGAATTGAATAGCGGGCCGTCTGTGATCCAAGTCACCGTGAGAAAATCACCATCAAGGAATTCGCTGTATCAAAATGGTATGGCATCTGCATCTGCGAAGTCCGATAATCAATAAGTCCCTTGAAATGCAACGATGGCGACGGCGCGCGGCCGGATCGCCCCCCCCCCAGCGCAGCGACGAGGTCAACGTTCGCCATGGAATGCCGACTTCGCGACATCCGTACAGCCTTCAGCGGTCCAACCTTCGCGCTGGCGCTGATCCTCGCGCTGGCCGCCGGGATCGGCCCGGCCCGGGCCGGTGATCCGCCGCTCGCACCCCTCGCCCCCACCTGGAACCTCTCGCTGCGCAGCACGGGGTACGCCTACCAGACCGCCGACCCGGCCGGCGCCGAGACGGACCACGTCGACTTCTACCAGGAGTTCGCGGGCGGCGTCTCGGGCTTGGCCGGGGGCCGGCTCTCGCTGCGCGCGTCCGGCCGCCACGCGACAGCGCCGGCCGACGCCTGGACGGGTCGCGACAGGTCGCGCCTCTCGACCGGGTACCTCGAGGCCCGGCTCGGGCCGCGGCTGCGCGCGCGCCTGGGCCGCCAGTTCCTGCAGGCCGGCGTGGCCGCCCTGACCCTCGACGGCGCCGAACTGACCTACGGCCGCGGCAGCGCCGTCGCGTTCTCGGCCTGGGGCGGCGCGCGGGCGCCCTGGGGCGGCGGCGCCGCTCTCGGCGACTTCGATCTCGACCGGGCGGCCGGCGGCCGCCTGGTCCTCGCGCCCGGCGATGGGCACCGCTTCGCCGTCTCGGGCGCGTACCGCGAGCGCGGCGGCGCGGTCGCCGAACGCCCGGTAGGCTGCGAGTACGCGACCACCGCCCTGCCCCACGCCGACGCGCTCGCCCGCGCGGCCTACGATCTCGAGACCCGTCGCTGGTCGCGGCTCGAGGCGCAGGCGCGGTGGCAGCCGGCGGCTTCGCGGCCCGCGCTGAGCCTGCAGTTCGTGGACCGCCGCCCCGTCGTCGACGCGACCTCGTGGTTCGCCCGCTTCGCGGACGTGAAGCGGGTCCGCCTGGCGCGCGGCGCCCTGTCCTGGGAGCGCCGTTCGCGCTGGGGCGGCGAGCTGGAGTACGTGGGGTCCTTCGTCGGCGAGCGCGCCTCGTCGCGCGTGGGGGTCGCGCTGCTGCTGCCGGCGGCGCGCGTCGGCTGGTCGGTCCGTCTCGACGACGAGGGCGACGAGAGCAGCCTCTACGGGGAGCTGGCCTGGCAGGCCCGCCGCTGGCTGCGGTTCGAGGGCGAGGCCTCGCGCCTCGTGCACGCGCTGATCGCGGACGCCACGACCGCCGACGAGCGCGAGCTGACCACCTTCGCGGCGCGGGCCCGCGCCCGGCTGCGCCCGGGCCTGAACGTCACGGCCGAGGTGCAGAGCCTCGATTCGCCGTCCTACTCCCGGGATGTGCGCCTCCTGCTGGGCGTGGACCTGGCCATGGCGCGCGGCGCGGGTCGCACCGGCCTGGACCGGGGAGGCTGGTTGCGATGAAAAAGCTGCCCGCCCTGTTCTTCGCCGGGTTGACCGCGATCGCAGCGGTCGCCGCCGCTGCGACGGCTCCCGACCGGATCATCATCCCGCACGCCGCCCACTTCGCCAACGACGTCGATTGCGAGACCTGTCACGAAGCCGCCGCGGAATCGCGCAGCGCGCGCGACGTGTTGCGGCCGGGCATGGACGTCTGCGAGAACTGCCACGACGTCGCCGACGAGGCAGGCTGCGCGACGTGCCACACGAACGTCGACGAGGCCGGCGCGACGACGCGCGCCGCGTACCCGGCGCCGAAGTTCTCCCACGCCGCCCACGCGGCGCGGGGCCTGGCGTGCGACGCGTGCCACGGCGACCCGGCCGCCGAGCCGCGGCTGCCGGCCAAGCGGGATTGCCGCGCCTGCCACGCCACCGCCGACGGCGGCGCGGACTGCCGCCTCTGCCACGACGACGGCCTGGAGCTGCGGCCAGACTCGCATGGCGCCCTCTGGGCCGGCCGCCACGGCGCCGCGGCGCGGACGGACGAGGCCGCCTGCGCCCTCTGCCACACGCAGGGCGACTGCCAGCAGTGCCACATCGGCGACGACCTGCGGCCGCGCGTCCACCCGCTGGGCTTCGAGTTCGGACACGCCATGCGGGCTCGCAACCGCGAGCAGGAATGCGCGACCTGCCATGGCGAGCCGGAGTTCTGCAGCTCGTGCCACGTCGAGCGGAACGTGCTGCCCGACAGCCACTCGCGCGCCGGCTGGGTGCGGCTGCCCGACGGCGGCCGCCACGCCGTGGACGGCGTCTTCGAACTCGAGAGCTGCATCGCCTGCCACGACGACGGCCGCGGCGCCCCGACCTGCGCCGCGTGCCACGGAGGCTGAGCACCATGACGCCCATCACGAGACCGGCCTCCCCGCGTTTGTTGCTCCTGCTGCTCGCGGGCCTCGGCTTGCTTCTGGTCGCCGGCTGCGCCGAGCAAGACCCTGGTCCCGGTCCCGGCTCCCACCCCGACTCCTGGAATCGCACCGACTCCCCCGACTTCCACGGCCAGATCGTGGCGTCGCGCGGCACCGTCTTCTGTCGTTCCTGCCACGCCGCCGACCTGCAGGGCAAGAGCGGCGCTCCCGGCTGCTGGGATTGCCACGACGGCCCCGGCGGCCATCCCGAGGGCTGGGCGGCGCCCACCGCCCACGGCGCCGTCGTCGACGCCGGCGGCGCCACCGCCTGCACGGCCTGCCACGGCGCCGACTACCTCGGCGGCTGGAGCACGATCTCCTGCTACGCCTGCCACGCCGGCCCCGACGGCGCCCACCCGGCCGGCTGGGCCGAGCCCGAGCAACACGGCGCGGCGGTGCGCGTCGCGAGCGCCGCGTCGTGCGTCGCGTGCCACGGCGCCGACTACCTGGGCGGCACCAGCGAGGTCTCGTGCTTCACCTGCCACGACGGGCCCGGCGGTCACCCTGCCGAGTGGGCTTCACCCGACGCGCACGGCGCCGCCGCCGGCGAAACCGGCGCGGCCTCGTGCACCGCCTGCCACGGCGTCGACTACCTGGGCGGCTGGAGCGCGGTCTCCTGCTTCGATTGCCACGACGGCCCCAACGGCGCGCATCCCGTCGGCTGGGCCGAGCCCGAGCAGCACGGCGCGGCGGTGCGGGAGTCGAGCGCCTCTTCGTGCACCGCATGCCATGGAGCTGACTACCTGGGCGGCACCAGCGGCGTCTCGTGCTTCACCTGCCACGACGGGCCCGGTGGTCATGCCACCGGCTGGGCAGATCCTGCGCAGCACGGCGCCGAGGTCGA